>LUMP01000032.1_pt1 | contig 41308 bp, 42 predicted proteins | sample 729641 | NCBI WGS metagenome assembly LUMP01 (sample SAMN03860260, study PRJNA289734) | marine metagenome | biome: seawater column; feature: ocean; material: water; isolation source: Red Sea water column Station 12 - depth 47m | place: Saudi Arabia: Red Sea | collected 2011-10-15 | depth 47 m | reverse complement strand
GTTCAAAAACATTATCAGAGGTTTGTTTCCAAATATAAAAATAATCGAAAGAAACAGAAAAAATATCATTAAAACCATTTCCATCGATATCATGGACAGCAACACAATGATAAAAATCTTGAGCTTCAGAGACTTGAGTCCAAGTTATATTATTCGAATCGTCTATGCGGGCTATTTGTATTGATTTTCCTGGAAATCCACCTTCAGGTCTTGGTGGAACCTCTAAGCCTTGATCAGGAAAAATTATATCGCCATTATCATTTAGATATTTTGAGCCATTAATATATCCTAATGTGATATCTTCAGTATTATTTAATTTCCACTCACCTTCTTCCTTTACAAGATGTAATGGATTTACCTCAGGATCTTCATCAAACCAAGATCCGGTCAAGATTATTTGTTCAGTGGAATTCTTTGTAAAATAAAAAGTGCCTTCTGCAGCATTAGAAATCACTGCATTTTTTGTTCCTGCAGCAGAAAATTTATCTGTTCTATCATCACGATTTACTTCGTAAGGTACAATTACAATCGACTTTTCTATTGTATAATTATTAGTCATTATTATTTAACCAAATTTAGATTTTTGTTTTTAAAATAGTTTAACAAATAATGAAGGTTTTTATTTCTTTTAAGAATTTGTCCCGATGTTGATTTAATTATCCACCTTTCATCAACTCTTTTACTTTTATGATTTTTTGTAATTTTAAAGAGAGGCATTTCACTAGCATGTCGATAAATCGAAAAAATTGTTTCATCTTTTGATGCGTCAATTGCATAGTCTTTCCATTTACCCGATGAAACACCTTTGCCGTATAATGAAAGAATTAAATTTAATTCTTCTTTAGAAAAGAAGTTTTGTTTTTTCTGATCGGCAAGATAAGCATTGCCTGTGATAATTTTAGTATTCCGCATTTACTGAACTTTCATAAGATTCTAATCGTAATTTCGTCATAATTTCAACATCTTATTGTCAAAGAAATATTTAATATTAACACTCGAGTAACACCTACAAGTTTTGATTCCCTCTAACTTGCAGGAATTAAGAAAGTTTCCCTCCGAAACTTTTACTTCTAAAGCGACTCCTAAGCCCTTCTGGAGTCGCTTTTTTTATTCAAGATTGAAATTTAAAAAATGATCTGAATTTTTAATTATGAACTGTTCTTAAACTTTCAGACGGAGGCGCAAATTTCGTCAGATCAATTCCTTCAACGGCAGCTTTATATTCTTCAATTGATGGCGTTCTTCCAAGAATGGTGGAAAGAACAACAACTGGAGTTGACGCTAGAAGAGATTCACCTTTTTTATTTTCTGCATCTCCTACAACTCTTCCCTGGAAAAGACGAGTAGATGTTGCCATCACAGTATCTCCTTTGACAGCTTTTTCCTGATTGCCCATGCAAAGATTGCAGCCAGGTCTCTCAAGATATAAAATATTCTCGTATTCAACTCGAGCTGAACTTTTAGGTGAGTCGTCATTGAATTCAAAACCAGCATATTTTTGTAAAACATCCCAGTCACCCTCATCCTTTAATTCTTCAACAATATTATATGTTGGAGGTGCAACTACAAGTGGAGCTTTGAAGTTTACTGTCCCTTCATTAGCTTCAATATTTTTCAGCATGCGAGCAAGAATTTTCATATCACCTTTATGGACCATGCATGATCCAACAAATCCTAAGTCTACTTTTTTATCTGCTGCATAATAAGAAATAGGTCTAATAGTATCATGCGTATACCTTTTAGAAATATCCTCATTCTCAACATCGGGATCAGCGATCATGGGTTCATTTATTTCGTCTAAATCGATTACAACCTCAGCAAAATATTTTGCATTATCATCTGGTGCTAATGCTGGGTTTTCACCTGATTTGATTTGGTTAATTCTATCATTTGCTATTTTTATTAAGCCGCTTAATGTTTTCTCATCATTATCCATTCCTTTATCAATCATGATTTGAATACGGGATTTTGCAATTTCCAAGGATTCAATAAGAGTTGAGTCTTGAGAAATACAGATTGAAGCTTTAGCTTTCATTTCCGCTGTCCAGTCAGTGAATGTGAAAGCCTGATCAGCAAGTAATGTTCCTATATGTACTTCAATAATTCTTCCCTGGAACACATTTTCATTACATTGTTTCAACATTTGCTGTTGAGTGGCATGAACTACATCTCTGAAATCCATATGACTCTTCATATTACCTTTGAAAGTTACCTTAACGGATTCAGGAATAGGCATTGTCACCTCTCCAGTAGCTAGGGCTAATGCTACAGTTCCTGAGTCTGCACCAAAAGCTACACCTTTTGACATTCGTGTATGAGAGTCTCCTCCAATTATTATAGCCCAATCATCAACAGTAATATCATTTAAAACTTTATGAATAACATCAGTCATTGAATGATAAACACCTTTCGGGTCTCTGGCTGTTATAAGACCGAATGTGTTCATAAATTTCATCAGTTTAGGAATATTTGCTTGTGCCTTTGAGTCCCAAACAGATGCTGTATGACAGCCAGACTGATAAGCTCCATCAAGAGTTGGTGAAATTACTGTTGCTGCCATGGCTTCAAGTTCTTGGGTAGTCATCAATCCTGTTGTATCTTGTGATCCTACAATATTTACTTTTACTCTTACATCAGAACCACTATGTAAAACAGAGTCAGATGGAACGCCTACAGCGTTTTTGTTAAAGATTTTCTCTACTGCTGTCAGGCCTTGGCCTTCATTTGAGATTATTTTTGAGGGCGCATAAACAGATTCCAATTCAATGCCCAGTGTGTCACAAGCAAAGGCTTGAAGTTTTTTCCCAAATACAATTGCGTATGACCCTCCAGCTTTTATAAATTCTAATTTTTGCGGTGTGAAAGAAGCAGAAAGGTCAGCTAATTCCTTTTCACCTTTATCATCATAAAGCTTTTTATCTTTTGTATTGATTGTTAAAACAGTTCCAGTTTCCACAGAATATGCTTGATCAAGTATAGGATTCTCATTCCCATCTAAAACAGGATTGCCATCGGAGTCTAATTTTTTTACCCAATTTTTTAAATCTATGCCTATACCTCCAGTTACATCTACAGTTGTTAGGAAAATTGGAGAGATTCCATTTGTTCCAGCAACTATAGGTGCAATATTGACAAATGGGACATATGGACTTCCAGGTTTCCCTGTCCATAATGCAACATTATTAACCCCTGACATTCTTGAAGAACCAACACCCATGGTGCCTTTTTCTGCGATTAACATTATCCTTTTATCAGGATGTTGTTTTTGCATTTGTTGTATTTCAGATTGTGCCTCTGCTGATATCATGCATTTACCGTGCAATTCTCTATCCGCTCTTGAATGTGCTTCTGTTCCTGGCGATAACAAATCAGTTGAGATATCGCCTTCAGCTGCTATGTATGTAACAATTTTAATTTCGTTTTCTATTTCAGGTAATTTAGTAAAAAACTCAGCTTTTGAGTAACTTTGAAGAATGTTCTTCGCTACTTCATTACCTTCAGCAAAAGCTTTTCTTAAACGTTCTGTATCCGCTTCATATAAAAACACTTGAGTTTTAAGAACATCACCTGCTTTTTTTGCGATTATTTCATCACCTTCTAAAGCGAGATCAAGAAGAACTTCAATAGAAGGTCCACCTTTCATGTGAGATAATAATTCTAAAGCGAAATCAGGTGAAATTTCATCGATAGAAAAGTCCTCTTTAACGATTTCTTTTAAGAAATGGGCTTTTGCATTAGCTGCGCCTGTTGTACCAGGTAACATATTGTATATAAAATAGTTTAGAGACTCATCTCTATATTTATTATCATTATCTTTGATTTGAGAAATTATTTCATTAGCAAGAGATTCATCATCTATAGGCTTTGGATTTAAACCCATGCCTTTTCTTTCTTCAATCTCTTCTAGGTAAGATTCATATAAACTCATAAAAATGACTTTCTTTTGCTAATTATATCCGGAATATACTATTCTTCATTAGGATGTCAAACTAAGGTCAGAAATTTGTTAAGAATGGTTGAAAAATGAGACGCTTTTTACCTTTAATAATATTGCTGGGTGTAATTTTCTTGTTTTTATTTGGTACTTTCAAAAAAAATACAAGAGTTATACCCACACCATTGATTGGGCAAGAAGTGCCTGTACTAGGATTGGAGGTTGCATTTTATGAAGATTTTGAAGCCAATAATCTAGTAGAAATTTTAAAAAGCGATAAAATTAAAATTATTAACTTTTGGGCATCATGGTGTTTGCCTTGTGAAGTTGAACATCCAATTTTAATGGGCTTAAGTAAGAAATCAGACTTCATAATAATAGGAGTGAATTATAAGGATACTGAAGAGGGTTCCGCTAAATTTTTAAATGAAAAAGGTAATCCCTATGATTTAGTGGTTATTGATGATGAAGGAATGATGGGAATAGAAATGGGCCTAACTGGGGTGCCAGAGACTTTTGTTGTTAATGAAGAGGGAAAGATCATTTATAGAATTGTTGGTCCTATAAATAATGAAAATAAATTTTAATTAAATTGCTACACCATGAGCAAAGTTTTCATCACTAGTTTTTATCAATGCGGTTATTGTTTGACCACTTTCAATATTTTTTTCAATTAACTTTATTGGCGCAAATTGATTTGAATAACCCTTATTATCTTTTTCAACAAATACTTCAATACTCTTGCCCACTAAATTTTCTAAATAACTTTTCTTTCTTTTCCTAGCAACTTCTCTTAATACTTTTGATCGTTGTTTGATAATTTTAGTATCATTTTGTGGCATTTTCGCAGCCGGTGTTCCTGGTCTTGGAGAAAACGGAAAGGCATGAATCCAGTCTAACTGACATTCTTCAACAATATTTAAGGTGTTTTGGAACATTTCCTCAGTTTCAGTAGGAAAACCTACTATCAAATCAGCACCAAAAGATATTTCAGGTCTTTTTTGTTTAAGCTTTTTGCATAATTCGATAGCATCCTCTCTGAGGTGTCTTCTTTTCATCCTTTTTAGTATCAGATTATCACCTGATTGAAGAGATAGGTGAATATGGGGGAGAATTCTTTTATTATTAGCAATTAATTCAATAAGTTTTTCGTCAAAACCTATTATGTCCATTGATGAGAGTCTTAATCTCTCCAAGCTTGGTATTTTATTTAAAATATATTCTATCAAGACACCAAGACTATTTTCATTTTGATTTTCCATGTTCCAAGATGCTATATCAACTCCAGTTAATATTATTTCTTTGTGCCCCTTACTTATGAGATCAGTTATTTCAATTATGATCTGTTCTTTTGGTTTTGATCTTAAATTACCTCTTCCATATGGTATTACACAGAAAGTACATCTGTGATTGCACCCATTTTGAATTTCAACAAATGCTCTAGTTTTGTTTTTATAGCCTGCACTTAATGAGTTTAGAGGATCTTTATTGGTCATTATGTCAGAAACAAGATTATTATCATTTCTTAACAGATGAGAGGCTATATCTCTTTTTTCTGAGTTACCCATCACCTTGTCGACTTCATGCATATCAATAAAAGTTTCAGGTTCTATCTGAGCTGCACACCCAGTAACAACAATTTTTGTATTAGGCTCATCTCTTCTTTTCTTTCTTATAGAATATTTGACTTGTCTTATGGCTTCTTCAGTAACAGCGCAACTGTTATAAACTGCAATATTTTCAACACCTTTTTTAATTAGGTCTTGTTCAATTATTTCTGACTCATATGAATTTAGCCTACATCCAAATGTATATATTTTTGGTTCTTTACCCATTTAAAAATCCGATATATCTATTTCTAACTTGTCTTCAATTTCATATGGTCCTGTCATTACAATATTGTTATCGTCTTTCCAAGAAATATTTAGATCCCCACCTGCAAAACTAATTTTTGTTTCACGTCCAGTAATATTCAAACTGGCTGCAGCAACAGTTGTAGCACAAGCAGCCGAACCACATGCCTTGGTTATTCCGGTTCCTCTTTCCCAAACATCAATGAAAATGTGGTTTTCATTTATTAATTGTGCGAAAGACACATTAACTTTTTCCGCAAACATTTCATGATTTTCAATAGATTCACCTATTTTCTTTATTTCAGGTTTATTCGTATCAAAGAAAAATATCGCATGAGGATTGCCAACATTTACAGCACTAAAATTTGGTAAATCAAGCGAAGAGGGCTCTAAAGCAATTGATAATGTATTTTCAACTGGATTAACTAGTGGAATTTCTGACCAATTTAATAACGGTTCGCCAATATTTACAGAAATTTTATCGTCAGCTCTCCAGCATTTTATATCCTTATCAATAGTTTCAATTACTACTTTATCTTTTTTTGTTTCCTTCAATATAATATCACCAATACATCTGAGAGCGTTTCCGCACATGCCTGACTCTGTTCCGTCTGCATTCCAAAATTTTATTAGGCATTCACCATTACGCATCGGTTTATCAATACAGATAAACTGATCAAATTTATAATCCGACATAAAAGATTGTAGATTTAGTATTAGATTTTTATTTATATCCAATTTACAGTTTCTTGAGTCATGGAATAGAAATGTATTGCCAGCTCCGTTCATCTTTTGAAATACATAAATATTTTCATTTTCATCATTCATACTTATCTTATAGAGCTGAATCTGGGTTTTTACTACATAATTGATTAACTTGACTTATAGCGCCTATAAGTTCTATATAACTCCACTTTTAATTAAAAAAGTTGAAATAACGGTTCACAGTGAATCGCCATCCGTCAACGAGGGTTCGTCCACGGATGCTTTTGTTGCTGAATTAAATGATTTGAAAGGAATAAGATGGCTGTAAAAATTAGACTTGCAAGAGGTGGTTCAAAAAAAAGACCTTACTATAGAATTGTGGTTGCTGATATTAGAGCGCCTCGCGATGGAAGATATATAGAAAGAGTTGGATCATACAATCCTCTTCTACCAAAAGATCATGAAGACAGGGTGAAGCTTGATACCGATAGAATTAAAGAATGGCTATCAAAGGGAGCAAAACCAACAGATAGGGTTGCAAGATTTTTAGATGCTGAAGGCATTTTAAAGAGAGAGCCTAGGAATAATCCTCAAAAAGCAATCCAGCAGAGGAAGCTCCAGCTGAGGAAGAAGCTCCAGCAGAAGAAGCTCCAGCAGAAGAAGCTCCAGCAGAGGAAGCTCCAGCAGAAGAAGCTCCAGCAGAAGAAGCTCCAGCTGAGGAAGAAGCTCCAGCAGAGGAAGAAAAAAAATAAATTTGAGAATAAAATCTTCTTTTTTATTTTTTCGAAATCCGTGACAAGTTATTTCATAGGAAATAATCTTTTGTATAACTGAGAAAATAAAATGAGAATCTTGAGATAATGACTTGGAAAGCTAATATTTTGACTTTATATCCGGATATTTATCCTGGTTATTTAGGTTACAGTTTACTCGGCAAAGCACTTGAAAAAAAAATATGGGAATTAAATATTTATAATTTGCGTGATTTTGGAGAAGGAAAGCACAAAACTGTCGATGATAAACCTTTCGGCGGCGGAGCTGGGATGATTATAAAACCAGATATCTTAGGTGATGCTATTGCTGAAACACTTATTAAAAATCACGATCAGCAAAAACTTGTGTACTTATCTCCTAAAGGAAAACCTTTTAAACAAGTAGATGCTGAAAAATTTTCTCAGAGTAATGGCGTATCAATATTATGTGGTCATTTTGAGGGAATTGATCAGAGAGTTATAGATATTTATGAAGTTGAAGAAATTTCGATGGGTGATTATGTCTTAACAGGTGGCGAAGTTGCATCTTTTGCATTTTTGGATGCAATTATTCGATTATTACCTGGTGTGTTAGGGAATGAAATATCAATAAAAGATGAGTCATTTTCTGATAATTTATTAGAATATCCACAATACACTAAACCGCAAGAATACAAGAATATTAAAGTCCCAGATGTATTGCTATCTGGTAATCATGAAAAAATAGCTGAATGGCGAAGAGAAAAGTCTATTGAAATAACTGAAAAAAATAGACCTGATCTATTGAAAGATAAAAACACCAAGAAATAATTTAAAAATTAAGGTGACTTATTAATAATTTATGTGTTATTTGAACTTCCTGTTTTAAATATTAATGATAATGTTGAATACGATGGACGCAATTGGAAATATAGAAAAACAATATTTAGATGAATTATCTGAAGGAAAAGAATATCCCGATTTCAGGTCTGGAGATACTATTGCCGTAAGTGTTGTTGTAAAAGAAGGTGATAGAGAGAGAATTCAGATTTTTGAAGGTGTTTGCATTTCTAGATCAGGCGAAGGAATAAATCAAAACTTTACTGTTAGAAAAATTTCTTACGGTGAGGGTGTAGAAAGAGTATTTACCTTATTTAGCCCATTAGTAGATTCAATAAAACTTATTAGAAAGGGTAAAGTTAGGCGATCAAAACTTTATTATCTAAGAAGTAGACGAGGTAAATCAGCAAGAATTGCTGAAAGACAAGATCTTCAATCAAAGAAAATTGATAATACTGATTCAGAAGGTCCAGCTTTAGAAGCTGAAGTGTCAGAGGAAGAAAGCGCTAAAGAAGAATAATTCGCTTTTTGTTGGGGTCTCAATGACAGAAGCAAAAACAATTTATGATAAAATATGGGATGCTCATTTAGTCGCTGATAAAGACAATTACTCACTATTATATATCGACCGTCATTTAATACATGAAGTAACAAGCCCTCAAGCCTTTGAAGGTTTAAGGATGGCTGAAAGAATAGTTAGGCATCCAGAAAAGACTCTTGCTGTCGCGGATCACAATGTTCCTACAACAGATAGATCGATTGAGATTGAAGATGAAGAGTCAAAAATTCAAATTGAAGCCCTCAAAAATAATTGTGAGGAATTTGGTATTAACTTCATAGATATGACCGATATTAGACAGGGTATTGTTCATATTATTGGTCCTGAACAAGGATTTACGCTTCCAGGTTCTACAATTGTTTGTGGTGATAGCCATACCTCAACACATGGAGCATTTGGAGCACTAGCTCATGGGATCGGAACTTCAGAAGTAGAGCATGTTTTAGCTTCACAGACATTGATACAAAAAAAAGCAAAAAACTTTAAAGTTGAAATTGTAGGGACTTTAACAGACTCTATCTCGGCAAAGGATCTTGCATTATCTGTTATTGGAGCCATTGGGACCGCTGGCGGTACTGGTTATGTTATTGAATATATGGGAAATGCAGTTGAAAGCCTTACAATGGAAGGAAGAATGACCCTATGTAATCTTACAATTGAGGCTGGCGCAAGAGCAGGATTGATTGCTCCAGATCAAAAAACTTTTGATTATTTAAAGGATCGCCCATTAGTTCCAAAAGGTGAAATCTGGGACAAAGCAGTAAGTTATTGGGAAACTCTACCAAGCGACCCAGGAGCGCATTATGATAATTCTATCAAAATTGATATTGATAACCTTGCTCCATTAGTTACATGGGGAACAAGTCCTGAAGATGTTGTAGATATTGACGGTAACATTCCTAAGCCAGAGGAAATTGAAGATGAAGCCAAGAAAAATGCTATAAAAAGATCGCTAGATTATATGGGTTTAGAAGCAGGCAGACCTATTAAAGGAACGAAGATTGATAAGGTATTTATAGGATCATGTACAAATGGAAGAATTGAAGACTTAAGAGCAGCAGCTTCAATAGTAAGTGAAAATAAAGTTTCTGATCATGTTAATGCAATTGTTGTTCCCGGTTCAGGACTTGTAAAGGCTCAAGCAGAAAGCGAGGGTTTAGATAAAATCTTTATAAATGCTGGATTTGAGTGGAGAGAGCCAGGTTGCTCAATGTGTTTAGCAATGAATGCGGACAAACTTCTGCCAGAAGAGAGATGTGCTTCTACTTCTAATAGAAATTTTGAAGGAAGGCAGGGTAGAGGAGGAAGAACTCATCTTGTAAGTCCGAAAATGGCAGCAGCAGCAGCTATAGCGGGATGCTTAGCTGATGTTAGGGATTTTAGCTGATATGGAAAAGTTTGATACAATAAAAGGTATTGCTGCGCCAATGCTCGCTTCCGACGGTAATCAATTTTCAATGATGATAAATATTGATACAGATATGATTATTCCTAAACAATTTTTAAAAACCATTAAAAGAACAGGATTAGGAAAAAGTTTATTTCATGAAATGCGATATGATTATGAAGGAAATGAAGTTGAAAATTTTATATTAAATAAAAATGAATATAGAGACTCAAAGATTATACTCGCAGGAAATAACTTTGGCTGTGGTTCAAGTCGTGAGCATGCCCCTTGGGCTTTACTAGATTTTGGTATCAAAGTTATAATAGCTCCGTCATTCGCAGATATTTTTTATAATAATTGCTTTAAAAATGGCATTTTACCAATTCAGCTTTCAGAAAAGGTAATCAAAGAGATAAGTGAATCTGCATTAAAAGGAAATGAGTTAGAGGTCTCTTTAAGCAAACAAATAATTTTGTGTGAAAACAAAGAAATTAATTTCGAGATTGATCCTTCTAACAAAAATTTTTTAATGGAAGGTCTAGATGATATTGGTTTAACATTAAAGGACACAGATCTTATAGATATTTATGAAAAGGATGCCGACGATAATTTACCTTGGTATTCCTTGTAAAGGAAATAATTGATGACGAATAAAATTTTAATTTTACCTGGGGACGGTATTGGCCAAGAGGTAATGGTTGAGGTTGAGAAGATTATCAATTGGTTTAATTCAAATAATAATTTTAATGCTGAGATTGAATATGGTCTTGTTGGGGGAGCGTCTTATGATGCAGATGGCGTAGCAATTAGTGATACTACGATGGATCTTGCTAAAAAATCTGATGCAGTTCTATTTGGTGCAGTAGGTGGACCAAAATGGGATGATGTTGCTTACGAACATAGACCTGAGGCTGGTTTATTGCGACTCAGGAAGGACTTAGATCTTTTTGCTAATTTAAGACCAGCAATATGTTTTTCTTCGCTTTCCGATTCCTCGTCTCTTAAAAAAGAAATTGTCCAAGATCTTGATATCTTAATAGTGAGAGAGCTTACGGGAGGGGTATATTTTGGTGAACCTCGTGGAATTGAGAATCTAGAGAATGGAAATAGAAGAGGCATTAATACCCAAGTCTATGAAACTTGGGAGATTCAGAGGATTGCCGAGGTCGCATTTGAGCTTGCTAGAAAAAGAAATAATAAAGTTACATCATCGGAAAAAAGAAATGTCATGGAGTCTGGATTGCTATGGTATGAGGAAGTAAAAAAACTTCATGAAGAAAAATTCCAAGATGTTGAGTTAGACCATATGCTTGCTGATAATTGTGGGATGCAACTTGTTAGGTGGCCCAAACAATTTGATGTAATTGTCACCGACAATCTTTTTGGTGACATGCTTTCAGATGTAGCTGCCATGTTAACTGGATCATTGGGAATGCTTCCATCCGCTTCACTGGGTAAGTCCGTTGATGGATTATTTAAATCTGCTCTCTATGAACCTGTTCATGGTTCTGCTCCAGATATTTCAGGGCAAGGAATTGCAAATCCCTTAGCATCAATATTATCTTTTTCAATGGCTTTGAAGTATAGTTTTGGAAGAAATGAAGACTCTAAATTGCTAGAGGATTCTATTTCTAAAGTCTTAGATGATGGATCAAGAACAAAAGATATTGCTGATCAAGAAAACTCTATTTCAACCAATGAAATGGGTGATAAGGTGATTGAAAATCTTGAATTATTGAGTAAGGAATAAAAAATGGCTTTAAAAGTTGCAATAGTCGGTGCCACTGGAAATGTTGGAAGAGAAATGCTCGATATTCTAGTTGAAAGAGATTTTCCCATTGATGAAGTTTTTGCTTTAGCCTCTAGTCGAAGTAAAGGAGATGCAGTTCAGTTTGGTAATAAGGAGCTTATAGTTGAGGATTTAAGTGAATTTGATTTTTCAAATGCAGATATAGCTCTATTTTCTGCTGGTGGAAAAATCTCAGGAGAATTTGCTCCCTTAGCTGCGGAAAAGAATTGTGTTGTTATAGATAATTCCTCAAGATTTCGAATGGACCCCGATGTTCCACTAATCGTACCCGAGGTTAATAGAGAAGCTATTGCTAATTATGAAAAAACAAAAATAATAGCTAATCCTAATTGTTCAACTATCCAAATGGTTGTTGCTTTAAAACCCCTTCATGATTTGGGTACCATAAAAAGAGTAGTGGTTTCTTCATATCAATCAACTTCTGGTGCAGGTAAGGCTGCAATGGATGAATTGTTTGAGCAAACAAAAGGCATCTATTCTAATAATTCGATAGAACCAGAAATTTTCCAGACACAAATTTCTTTTAATGTAATACCACAAATAGGTCCTTTTGTTTCTTCAGGTTATACTGAAGAAGAAGAAAAGATGATTAATGAAACTAAGAAAATATTGGATAATGATATTAAAGTTTCTGCCACATGTGTAAGAGTTCCTACTTTTATAGGCCATGCAGAATCTGTGAATATAGAATTTGAGAATTATATATCATCAGAAGAGGCATCGAAAGTTTTAGCTGAAGCACCTGGTTGTTTAGTAGATTTAGATGATAAAGAGAGTTACGCAACTCCAATAGATTGTGCAGGTAATGATCACACCTACATTTCAAGGATTAGAAATGATGACTCTGTCGAAAATGGTCTTAACTTATGGGTTGTTTCTGATAATTTAAGAAAAGGCGCTGCTTTAAATACCATTCAAATAGCAGAAATATTAGAAAAAGATTATCTTAATTAAATTTTCATTTGCATAATAATTCCAAGATTATCTGTTATTGGATTTTCTGGTAGGTTCAAATTTTTTTTATTTATAACTCTTCTAGCTGTCCACGAAAGAGCACATGCATCTAGGAAATCATCAGGTAGGAATTTTTTATTTTTTTTTGAATATTTATCAAGGAATCTTTTACTAAAACCGTTCTTAACCAAGATATTTTTTCTTTCTTGGATGCCTTGCGCTTCTTTTTTTGAAAATTTTAGTGCTTTATCATTCATGAATTGGAAACATATTTCTGGATGTGATTCATAAATTTTAGGCCTTTTTTTTATTCTGAGAATCTTATCTAATTCTTTAATCTTTGGTACAAGATTCCAGCTCTGCTTTGAAATACCTAATCCATTTTTTTTACTTAAAGAATTTGCTTCTGCATAATTTGCAGCATTCAAAATAACTCTGCATGGAGCATTAAAGATACTTGATTTTCTTTTATCTAGAATTTTTCTTGCCTCCTTATCCACTAGCCTTCCTCCTTTTTGAGGATTTTTATCAAGACCAACAGGCATATCAATAATTGCTAATTTGATATCAGGTGTCAGTAATTCGATTAAATTCTCCCTAAAATCAATTTCAGTATGGTCTTCATGATTTAAACATTGTTTAACAGCAATCCAACCACCTTTTGATCCATCAATACCGAGAATTTTTTTCATTTTATTTAAGGTCAAATCCTTTTAATATTTTGTTTACAGTACATATAAAATGGTATTTAGATACTCTCATATTTCATATATAAAAGGATAACATTCTTATTAATAATTATGAATAATACTGAAAAAAGCCCTGATCAACGTCCTCTTTCGCCGCATTTGCAAATTTATAGGCCAACTATATCAATGGTGATGTCTGTTATGCACAGATTAACCGGTTTAGGTTTATATTTTGGTGTAAGTTTTCTAATTATTTGGTTTGTTGCGTTAATACTAGGCCCAGAGAGCTATGAAAAATTTAATTTATTATTATCAATGCAATTTGTTCAGATAATTTTTTTTCTTGTTACTTGGGCATTTTTTCATCATTTATTTGGTGGTATTAGACATTTTATATGGGATTTTGGCTTTGGTTTTGGACTCAAGAGTGTTGATGTCTTGTCATATATGACACTTGTTTTATCTCTTTTAACTACCATATTAATATTTCTTTTAACTTGATCGAGGAAAGCACACTTGAATAGGAAATCCATAGGAACACAGCATTTTATAGCCCAAAGGTTAACTGCTTTAGTTAATTTGCTCATTGGGATACCTGCATTTGTAATTTTTCTCAGAGTGTACGATGAAGGCTATCCAACAATTAAAAATTTACTTTCTCAAGAAATTATTTGGATACCAATGGTGATTTATATTTTGTCACTTACCTATCATATGAAGATAGGGGTTGGGCATATGCTAGATGACTATTTTGATGGTGGTTTGAAATTTTTCCTTAGTTTAATGAATAATATATATGTATATCTTGTCGCATTGCTTTCAACAGTATCACTTATTATTTTAGGTCTATTTTAGATATGAATACAAAAGAATATAAATTTATTGATCACGAATATGATGTTGTGGTTGTTGGCGCAGGTGGTGCGGGTCTAAGGGCAACTCTTGGTTGTGCTGAATCTGGACTAAAAACGGCATGCATATCAAAAGTTTTTCCAACTAGAAGTCATACTGTTGCTGCTCAAGGTGGAATCTCAGCTGCACTTGGAAATATGGGAGAAGATAATTGGCGCTGGCATATGTATGATACAGTCAAAGGTGCAGATTGGTTGGGTGATCAAGACGCAATTGAATATTTGTGTAAAAATTCTCCAGAAGCTGTTTATGAATTAGAGCATTTTGGCGTTCCTTTTTCTAGAACAGAAGAAGGTAAGATTTATCAGCGACCATTTGGAGGAATGACAACTGAATATGGTGAAGGCCCTCCTGCGCAAAGAACATGTGCAGCTGCAGACCGAACAGGCCATGCAATCCTTCATACACTTTATGGTAAGTCAATTAGTAATTCAGCTGACTTTTTTATTGAGTATTTTGCTATTGATTTGATTATGTCAGAATCTGGTAAATGTGTTGGTGTTGTTGCTTTGTGCATGGAAACTGGTGAGTTACATAGATTTCATTCTTCACAAACAATTTTAGCTACTGGAGGATATGGAAGAGCATATTTTTCTGCAACTTCAGCGCATACTTGCACAGGAGATGGTTCTGCTATGGTGTTAAGAGCAGGTTTACCATTGCAAGATATGGAATTTGTTCAATTTCATCCGACAGGTATATATGGCGCTGGATGCTTAATTACTGAGGGTTGTAGAGGAGAAGGGGGTTACCTTGTAAACTCAGAAGGCGAACGTTTTATGGAAAGATACGCTCCTAAAGCTAAGGACCTTGCTTCAAGAGATGTTGTATCAAGAGCAATGACAATTGAGATTCGTGAAGGCAGAGGGGTTGGAGAAGACAAAGACCATATATTCTTACATCTTGATCATATAGATGCGGATATTTTAGCTGAGAGACTCCCTGGCATTTCTGAGTCAGCTAAGATTTTTGCAGGCGTAGATGTTACAAGAGAACCAATACCTGTGTTACCAACTGTTCATTATAATATGGGCGGTATACCAACAAACTATATGGGTGAAGTTCTTAACCCTACCGAGGATGATGAAGATAATATTGTTCCTGGATTGATGGCAATTGGTGAGGCTGCATGTGCTTCAGTTCATGGAGCAAATAGACTTGGTTCAAACTCTCTTATAGATCTTGTTGTTTTCGGTCGAGCTGCAGCTCTTCGTTGTTCGGAAGTAGTAGAGCCAGGTAAGATTTCAGAAGCTTTACCGAAAGATGCCGGGCAAAATTCCTTAGAAAGATTAGACAAGTTTAGAAATGCTTCTGGTGATATTCCAACATCTGAATTAAGGTCAGATATGCAAAAAACTATGCAAAATAATTGTGCTGTTTTTAGAACTCAAGATGTTCTTGAAGAGGGGAGAGAGTTAATTGCAAAAGTTTATAGTGATCTCCCTAATATTGGTATTAAGGATAGGTCTTTAATCTGGAATACAGATTTGATCGAAGCTTTAGAGTTAGATAATATGATGAGTCAAGCTATGGTAACAATGGCCGGTGCTGAGCAAAGAACTGAAAGCAGAGGTAGTCATGCAAGAGAAGATTTTCCTGATAGAGACGATGAGAATTGGATGAAACACACTTTGGCTTGGATTAATGAAAATGGTGAGATCAAGATAGACTATAGGAGTGTGCATGAGAGAACACTTACCAATGATGTGGCTTATATTCCTCCGAAAGAAAGAGTGTATTAGATGGCTGAATTAGTATTACCTAAAAATTCAAAAGTTAAAGATGGTAAAAAATATCCTCTGGATTCTGAAAGTAGAAATAAAAAATCATTTAAAATTTATCGTTGGGACCCTGAAAAGAATGAAAACCCAAGATACGATTTATACGAGATCGACTTGGATAAATGCGGGCCAATGGTTTTAGATGCACTTATTAAGATAAAAGATGAAATTGATTCTACTCTTACCTTTAGAAGGTCATGTCGTGAAGGAATATGCGGATCATGTGCAATGAATATTGATGGTGTTAATACATTAGCATGTACAATGGCAATAGAAGACACAAAAAAAGAAGTAGGAATCAATCCTTTACCACATCAACCTGTTGTTAAGGACTTGGTTCCAGATTTAACAAATTTTTATAATCAACATAAAAAAATTCAACCATGGTTAAAGGCTAATGGTAAATCTGCAGAAACTGAATACTCTCAGTCAAAAGAAGATAGAGAAAAAATCGATGGATTGTATGAATGTATTATGTGTGCATGCTGTTCAACATCTTGTCCAAGTTATTGGTGGAATTCTGACAAATACTTAGGACCTGCGGCTCTTTTACAAGCCTATAGATGGATTAGTGATAGCAGAGACGAAGAGAAAGAAGAAAGATTAGATCAACTTGATGATGAGTTTAAAGTTTATAGCTGTAGAACAATCATGAATTGTTCGAAGGCTTGTCCCAAAGGTTTATCTCCTGCAAAAGCTATAGCAGGCATAAAAAAAGAATTGGCTTCAAGAAAATAATTATATTAAATGCCTTTTGAGGTATTTATGAAATCAATATCAACTTTATATAAGGATTATCTTCGCAAAGAATTAATTATTTTTGACGAAGATCAGCTAAGTATAATTTCTAAACTAAAAGGGTTAATTCCAAACAAATACCGCCTTTGGGAAAAGGTTATTGCATTCTTCTATACAAAGAAAAATAATAAAAAAGGTATTTATCTATGGGGTAAGGCTGGGTCAGGAAAAACTATGATAATGGATATGTGTTTTTCAATTTCAAATATTACTGAAAAAAGAAGAATTCACTTTCAAGAGTTCATGATAGATATACATAACAGACTTCACGAAATTAGAAAAAATATAGCTATAAAAGATCCTCTTCTTGTTGTGGCTAATGAGATATCTAGCGAAGTTAAGTTTTTATGCTTTGACGAATTTCAGGTAAATGATATTGCTGATGCTTCTATATTATATAAATTATTTAAACAAATTATAGAAAATGGAACATTCATTTTTGTGACATCTAATATAGTACCCAAAGAGCTATACAAAGACGGCCTTCAAAGAGATAGATTTATTCCTTTTATAAGATTAATTGAAGATAATTTTTTAAATATGGAATTATCTACCCAAAAAGATTATCGCAGAGATAAGCTTCAAAATGTAAATACATATTTTTCTAAATTAAATAGTAATACTGACGAAGAAATTGATAAATTATTTCATAAGTTATCTAACGGATCCAAAACAGAAAGAAGAGAAATATTGGTTAAGGGCCGTACGATCAGTATAAAGATGTATGCTATGGGTTGCGTAAGTTTTGACTTTGCTGAGCTTTGTAATCAACCTTTAGGTTCCGAAGACTATTTGGCGATTGCTAGAGAATTTGAAGTAATATTTATTAGGAATATTCCTAAATTATCTCCTGAAAAAAGAAATGAGACAAAAAGATTAATTCTATTAATAGATGCATTATACGATAATCATAAAATGACTATCATTTCTGCAGATGGTGAGCCAGAGGAAATATATACTGGTCAAGAGCTAGATATTGAGTTTAAGAGATGCATTTCTAGGTTGCATGAAATGCGGTCTGAAGATTATGTAGAATCTTCAAGAATTGATTGATCTTTTATTAAAAGAATAGTTAATACAATGTATAAATTTTTAAGAGGGAAACATGAAAAGAAATAAAATTGCTTTGATAGGCGGAGGCCAAATAGGAGGCACATTAGCCCATCTTGCTGGACTGAAAGAGCTTGGAGATGTAGTTATATTTGATATTGTCAAAGGTATCCCTCAAGGAAAGGCGCTTGATCTCGCCGAAGCGTCCCCAGTAAGCCCTTATAATGTAGATTTAAAGGGATCTAATAATTATTCAGCTATAAAAGACTCAGATGTGGTTATTGTTACTGCTGGAGTCCCAAGAAAACCAGGAATGAGTCGTGATGATTTATTATCGATTAACCTAAAAGTGATGTCTGATGTTGGTGCAGGGATAAAAAAATATTGTCCTAAAGCATTTGTTATCTGTATCACTAATCCGTTGGATGCTATGGTTTGGGCTCTTCAAAAATTTTCTGGGGTTAAGCCTAATATGATAGTGGGAATGGCAGGCGTTCTGGACAGTGCAAGATTTAGATATTTTTTATCTCAAGAATTCAATGTATCAGTTGAAGATGTAACCGCTTTTGTGCTTGGGGGTCATGGTGACTCTATGGTACCTCTTGCAAGATATTCAACCGTATCGGGTATTCCTTTACCTGACTTGGTTAAGATGGGCTGGACAACGCAGAAAAAATTAAATGATATTATCCAAAGAACTAGAGATGGGGGAGCAGAAATAGTTGGCTTGCTTAAGACAGGTTCAGCTTTTTATGCACCTGCAGCCTCAGCTATAGAAATGGCAGACTCTTATTTAAAAGATAAGAAAAGAGTCCTCCCTTGTGCGGCTCATTTATCTGGTGAATATAAGATTAAGGATATGTATGTTGGTGTACCTGTAGTTATTGGAGCTAAAGGAGTAGAAAGAATATTGGAAATATCTCTTAATTCTCGAGAGACCAAAATGTTTAAAGATTCTATAGCGTCTGTTAGATCTTTAATGAGAGCATGTACAAAAATTGATAAGAGATTAGCCAGCAGAAAAAAATCTTCGAGAAAATAATTTAATATAAATAGGTTGTGTGATGAATATTCATGAATATCAAGCGAAAGCAATTTTAAAAAAATTTAATGTTCCTGTGCCTAAAGGAGAAATTCTTTTATCTAAGGATAATATCGTTGAAGCTGCACAAAATGTATCGGATAATGTTTGGGTGGTAAAGGCTCAAATCCATGCAGGTGGTCGTGGAAAAGGTGGGGGAGTTAAAATTGCCAAGTCAATTGAAGAAGTCGAAAACTATGTTGATCAAATTATGGGCATGCAACTAGTAACTCACCAAACTGGACCTGAAGGAAAAAAAGTAAGGCGAGTTTATATAGAAGAAGGCTCAAATATTGTTGACGAGATTTATTTATCTTTATTGGTTGATAGGCAATCATCTCAAGTAAGTTTTATTGTTTCTACTGAAGGTGGAGTAAACATAGAAGAGGTTGCAGAAGAAACACCTGAGAAGATAACTACCGTTTCTATTGATCCTTTGGATGGTGTTACACCTCAAGACATCGATACTCTTTCTTTAGCTTTAAATCTCGATGGTGATTTAAAATCTCAAGCTTCAAGTTTATTTAAGAACTTGTATTCAGCTTTTGTTGAGACAGACATGAGCCTTCTTGAAATCAACCCATTGGTAATTACAAAGGAAAATAATATAATTTGCTTAGATGCAAAGGTTAATTTTGATTCTAATGCTTTATTTAGGCATCCTGAATATCAAGATTTACTAGATCCTTCAGAGGAAGATGCAGCGGAATTAAAAGCATCAGAATTTGGCTTAAGTTACATAAAATTAGATGGAAATATTGGTTGTCTCGTAAATGGTGCAGGCTTAGCTATGGCAACAATGGATATAATTAAACTCTATGGAGCTGAACCGGCAAACTTTCTAGATGTTGGAGGGGCTGCAACCAAAGACCTTGTTACAGAAGCATTTAAAATTATTCTTTCTGATGATAGCGTTGAAGGAATTTTGGTTAATATTTTTGGTGGAATTATGAGATGTGATGTTGTTGCCGAAGGGATTATAAGTGCTGCAAATGAAGTTAATATATCTGTTCCACTTGTTGTAAGACTTGAGGGAACAAATGTTGAGCTCGGTAAAAAGATTATTCAAGAGTCTGATTTATCAATTATCAGTGCCTCTGATCTTGATGATGCAGCAAAGAAAATAACAGAAGCTATATAGGAAAAGAATATGTCAGTTTTAATAGATAAAAATACCAAAGTGATTTGCCAGGGTATAACCGGCTCTCAGGGAACTTTTCATACTCAGCAGGCTATAGAATACGGTACTCAAATGGTAGGAGGAGTAAAGCCTGGGGCAGGAGGCACTTTGCACCTGGATTTACCTGTATTTGATAATGTCAAAGACGCAATTACAGAAACTGGAGCAAATGCATCAGTCATATATGTTCCACCACCTTTTGCCGGAGAAGCAATTCTTGAGGCTGTTGATGCAGAAATTGATCTTATTGTTTGTATTACTGAAGGCATTCCTGTTTCTGATATGGTTAAAGTAAAGAAAGCATTATCCAGTTCTAAATCGAGACTTATTGGACCTAATTGTCCAGGCATAATTACCCCCGATCAATGTAAGATTGGTATTATGCCAGGTCATATTCATCAAAAAGGTTCAGTTGGGATTGTTTCGCGATCGGGCACATTAACTTATGAAGCAGTTGGACAAACGACTGCATGTGGTTTAGGTCAAACAACTTGTATAGGTATAGGAGGAGACCCTGTAAACGGAACTAATTTTATTGATTGTTTAGATCTATTCCTTTCAGATGATGAAACAGAGTCAATTATTATGATTGGTGAAATAGGTGGTACAGCTGAAGAAGAGGCTGCTGAGTTTCTAATAAGTTCAAAAATAAAGAAACCAATTGTTGGTTTTATTGCCGGTCTTACTGCGCCTCCGGGCAGAAGAATGGGTCATGCGGGTGCTATAATTTCTGGCGGCAAAGGAGGGGCTAATGATAAAATTGATGCTCTTAAAGAAGCTGGAGTTGTAATTTCAGAATCACCAGCAGGATTAGGTAAAACTTTATTAGAAGTATTAGGAAAATAATATGACAGATAATTATGATATTGCAGTTATTGGATCAGGCCCTGGCGGTTATGTATGCGCTATAAGAGCTGCCCAACTCGGTTTAAGGGTAATATGTATTGATAAAAGAGGTAGTCATGGAGGAACATGCCTGAATGTGGGCTGTATTCCATCGAAAGCATTGTTACATGCATCTGAGTTATTTATTGAAAAGAGTAAATTTTCTTCAATGGGTATTGAAGCCGACAATGTCTCTTTGAATCTAGAATCAATGATGTCTTATAAGGATGAAGGAGTGCAAGGTAATGTTAAGGGAATAGATTTCCTTTTTAAAAAAAATAAGATTGAAGCGGTTTATGGAGAAGCAAAAATTATTGATTCGAATAAGATTTCTATCACACTTAATGATGGAGGCAATAAGGAGATTGAAACAAAAAATATTGTTATTGCTACTGGCTCAATTCCATCTTCAATACCAGGTGTTGAAATTAGCGGTGATAAAATTATATCTTCAACTGAGGCACTTTCACTTAATGAAGTGCCTAATAAGCTCGTTGTAGTTGGAGGTGGATATATAGGTTTAGAGCTCGGTTCAGTTTGGTCAAGGTTAGGTTCCGAAGTTACAGTTATAGAATATTTAAATAGGATTACACCTGGTATGGATAACGAGGTTTCTTCAGCTCTCCAAAAAATATTATCAAAACAAGGATTAAATTTTTCATTAAATTCTCAAGTAATATCTGTTACTGAAGAAGGTTCAAATACCTCTGTCGTGATGAAAAATCGTGAAAGTAATGAGGAAGAAACTATCGAAGCCGATTATGTTCTAATTTCTACCGGTAGAAAACCTTATTTAGAAAATTTATTTAATGATGGAATAGATATTCAAAAAACTGATGCTGGTTTCTTAAAAACTGACTCTCATTTAAGAACAAATATTGATGGAATTTGGGCAATAGGGGATGTCGTTGAAGGACCAATGCTAGCTCATAAGGCTGAGGAAGAGGGTATTGCTGTAGCAGAGCTTATCGCTGGTAAGCCAGGCCATGTCAATTATGATATAATACCAAGTGTCATTTATACAAATCCAGAAGTAGCCTCAGTCGGAATGACAGAGGAACAGCTCAAAGAAAAATCAATTGATTATTCTGTTGGAAAATTTCCTTTCCTGGCTAATGGAAGGGCAAAGGTTAATAATACTACTGACGGTTTTGTTAAAATTTTATCATCAACTGATACAGATCAAATATTAGGAGTTCATATAATTGGTGATCAAGCAGGCAATATGATAGGAGAAGCTGCAGTAGCTATGGAATTTGAAGCTACGTCAGAGGATCTTGCTAGAATTTGTCATGCTCATCCAACACTTTCAGAAGCTATAAAGGAAGCAGCTTTATCTGTTGATGGCAGAGCATTACATATGTAATGAATTTACTTTTGAATTTTATCATATTCTTTTTTAAGATATTCATCATCTAAGTTAGTGTAGATTTGTGTTGTATCAATAGATTCATGTCCAAGTAATTTTTGTATCTTTCTAATATTTATTCCGTTTTGAAGTAAATGTGATGCAAAACTATGTCTTAAAGAATGTGGAGTTGCCTCTGATGGAATTTGACCCGGATAAATTTCTATTAATTTTTTCATGCTTCGCTGAATATCTCTTGCTGTTAAACTAGACTTTTTTTTGGAATTTATTTTCAAAAATAATGGGTCATTGCTTGAGATTTCTATATTTGTCGACGATTGGAAAGCCTCGATATATTTGGATATTTTATCTTTTATAATTGGGAGAATTGGAACATAACGCTCTTTTTTGCCTTTCCCAATGACTTTTATTTGATCATTAAATGGTGTATCAGAAAATTTAAATTGTAATACTTCAGAAATTCTCAGACCTGTTGAATATATAAAGTATATTATTGCTAGGTCTCTTTTGTGCTGCCATGTTTTCCAATTTTTATTACCTTTTGATTGATCTGGATCTATAAATTTTAAAAAATCAATTAATTCTTCTTCTTTAAAGGTTTTATTTGATATCCTCTTGTCATATTTAGTAGTTGATATTTTATTAAATGCATGATTTTTCCAATTATTTTTTTCTGAAAGAAATTTAAAATAATTCCTAAGTACTGATTGGCACCTTGCAAGACTTCTATTGCTTTTTTCTTTTTCTTTATATTTTTTGATGCATCCATTTTTACACAGGATTTCAATTTTTCTTGATATGTCTCCATATATATCAAAAATTTCTTTTCCAGAAAAAATGTTACCTCTGAATTTTTTTTCAATATTATTTAATAAATCGAGGTTATCAGAATTTGAGAAGAAATCTTTATGACCACTTAAGACATTATTAGGTTTTTTATTTTCAAAGGTATAATAGCTATTGATCATTTCTTCCTTTAATGTTTCGTAAGTTTTTGATTTACCTAGATAGAAGCTTTGGTAGGCCAAAAAATCAATATCTTGGAAATCTTCAAGATCTTTTGATGATATGTTGGTGCCTAAATATATATGACAAAAGTTAAAAAAATGAGAAATCGTTCGACCATATTCATTAACCGTTAGTTGACTTTTATTTTGTAATATAAGGCTCTTAATATAATCTTTTGATAATAATTCTAAATCTTGATCTACATATGAACAATTTAATGTTTTAGGAAAATAAAGTTCTTCATCCTCTTTTTTCATTTCAGAGAATTTTTTGACCACTATTTTTCCAATCATCCAGAAAAGCTTTTAATCCTTTATCGGTTAAAGGATGAATCGCTAATTCTGAAACGACTTGTGGAGGCAGAGTAGATATATCTGCACCATAAATAGCTGCTTTTTTTACATGCTCAATATTTCTTACAGATGCAGCAAGTATTTCAGTTTTAAGGTTTGGATAATTATCATAAATGGTTTTGATATCACGAATGAGATCCATACCATCTTCTCCAATATCATCTAGTCTTCCAATAAAAGGCGATATGAATGTTGCTCCAGCTTTTGCAGCCAGTAAAGCTTGTGTTGCAGAAAAGCACAATGTAACATTTATCATTATATCTTTATCTGAAAGTGTCTTACAAGCTTCTAAACCAGCCCATGTTAAAGGAACTTTAATAGCTACATTTTTGGCAATTTTACTGAGCACCAGGCCTTCTTCAATCATACCTTCAGCATTTGTTGCTGTTACTTCAGCACTTACTGGTCCTGGAGTTATGGAACAAATTTCCTTAATAACATCTTTAAAATCCTTACCTGATTTAGCAATAATAGAAGGATTAGTTGTAACTCCGTCAACCATTCCTGATTTTGTAAATTTCTCAATTGCTTCGATGTCAGCACTATCAATAAAAAACTTCATTTGTTATCCTGTTAATCTCTAAATATAATTCCATATTCTTTTATTAATACAATATAATCTGATATTGCTAATGATTGAAATGAAAAAAGTCTCTGTATTACTTCCAGCTAACACTAACAGCACATATGATTATTTAAGTTTAGATCCATTAGAGCTTGGGACATTAGTTTCTGTGCCTTTCAGAAATAAAGAAATGAAAGGAATTGTTTGGCATGATAGTTTGGAAGAAATTCCATCTGAGAAATTAAAAAAAATAACAAAGGTACATGAAGAGTTTAAGCTTGAAAAAGAATTAATTTCTTTTTTAGATTTCTTTCATAATTATAACTTAGTACCCATTAGCAAGTTATTTAAATTAGTTATTCCTCAAGATAAATTAATAGAAGAAAGCAGTATTTCTAATTCAAGTGATAATCTTGCACTTCCCTCTGAAACATCTCTTAAATTAACAGAGCTTCAGGAAGAAGTTGCTAAGAGGGTTATTGACTCCGTAAAGAAGGAGAAATTTGAGCGTTTCTTAGTAGATGGAGTTACTGGTTCAGGTAAAACGGAGATCTATTTTGAAGCAGTTAATGAGGTTTTAAAAAAGGGAAATCAAGTATTAATTCTATTACCTGAAATTTCTCTAGTAGATTCATTGGTTAATAGAATTCATAAAAGATTTGGATTTAAACCACATGTTTGGCACTCCGAAACTAAATCTTCAAGAAAAAAAGAAGCATGGAAAGACATCTATAGCGGAAAGGCTAAGATAATTGTAGGAGCAAGATCTTCATTATTTCTTCCATTCAAAAGTCTTAATTTAATAGTTGTTGATGAAGAACATGACACCACCTACAAACAACAAGACCAAATTATATATAATGCTAGAGATATGGCCATAGCTAGAGGGTCTTTTGAAGACTCAACAGTTATACTTGTGTCGGCCACTCCCTCATTAGAAACTTTGTTCAATGCAAAAGAAAATAAATATCATCACTTAAATTTACCAAATAGAATTGGTAAGGCTGGGATGCCTGATATTAAAGCTATTGATATGAGAAAAGAGAAAATGGAAAAAGACTCTTGGATATCTCCAACATTAAAGTCATCAATACTTGAAACTCTTGAAGCAGGTGAACAAGTCCTTTTGTTTCTTAATAGAAGAGGTTATGCACCTCTAACAATTTGTAAAAGTTGTGGTGAAAAAATTGGATGTTCAAAATGTGATTCTTTTTTAGTACATCATAAAGCAAAAAATAGATTACTTTGTCATCAATGTGGCTATACCGAAATCTTTAAAGATAAATGTAAAAGCTGCAATTCAGAAAATTCGTTTTTGCAATATGGTCCAGGTATAGAAAGATTATTAGAGGAAACGATCAAAACCTTTCCTAATAAATCTGTCAGCTCTATTTCGTCAGATAATTCCAAAAATTTCCTGAAAACAATGGAATCCTTGAGCAAAGGCGATATAGATGTGATTATTGGAACCCAAATTATTTCTAAAGGATATCATTTACCCAATCTAACATTAGTTGGCGTTATTGATGCCGATCTTGGTCTAGCTAGCAGTGATTTGAGGGCTTCAGAACATACATTTCAACTTTTGCAACAAGTATCAGGAAGATCAGGAAGAGATGAAAAAGAAGGCAAGGCACTTATTCAAACTTATTATCCTCATCATCCTGTAATAAATTCGTTAATAAAGAATGATAGGGATGAATTTACAGAGGCTGAATTAGCTATGAGGGAAAGATCAAATCTGCCTCCATTTGGAAGATTAGCTAATATTACTATTTCTGATACAGATGAAGATAGATTGATCAAGTTTAATAAGTATCTTGCATCATTAACTCCTAGATCAAAAAGGATAAAAATCTTTGGTCCAGCACCAGCGCCAATTACAAAAATTAGAAATAGGTATCGTTATAAATTTTTGGTAAAGGCAGATAAAACAATTAATATTCAAAAATTTATCGAAAACTGGATTTCAGATATCAAAAAACCGAATTCAATAAGACTTTTAATTGATATAGATCCTTATAATTTTTTATAAAGAATCACCCATCAGATATTGCATGCAAGGTACGCTTATGTTACGAGAAACATAGGATTTTTTTTAAAATTGCCTGGGAGTTCTTAAATAATAATATCTATTTAAATCAATAACTTATTGTAATTGGAATTTTACGCATGAGTCAATCAAGTCAAGATCATACATCAGGAATATCAGGAAGATACGCTTTTGCCCTTTTTGAACTAATTCAAGAAGAGCATGATTTGAATGAAATAGAAAAAATTAACAACGAACTATCTGTTATTGGTAATGCAATTTCTCAAAGTGAAGAGATGTTAAAGATAATTCAAAGTCCAATATATAATGCCCAAGAACAGTTTTCTGCAATGAAATCAGTTTTAGAATTACTCAATACTTCGGATACATTAACTAATTTTGTTGGAGTTCTATGTCAAAACAGAAGGTTATTTGTTTTGCCTGATGTTATTATTTCTTTCAGAGAACTCTTGAATAATTTAAAAGGAAAAATGACAGCAACTGTTGTTGTAAGTTCTGAATTAAATGAAAATCAAATAAATAAAATAAAGAAAGTATTGGCAGATAATTATTCTCAAGAAGTTGATGTTGATCTAGAGATAGATGAGAAGATTTTGGGAGGACTTATAGTGAAAATAGGAAGTAAGATGATAGACTCATCTTTACTTACAAGACTTAAATTAATGCAATCAAATATGAGTGAGGTTTAATCATGGAAATTCAACCAGCAGAAATATCCGCAATTTTAAAGAAAAAAATTAAGGATTTTGGAAAAGATGCTGAAGTGTCTGAAATAGGTCAGGTGCTATCAGTTGGTGATGGTATCGCTAGAGTTTATGGTTTGGATAATATTGAAGCTGGTGAAATGGTTGAATTTCCTGGCGAAATTAAAGGAATGGCCCTTAATCTTGAAGAGGATAATGTTGGTGTTGTTATTTTTGGTGATGATACTGACATTAAGGAAGGTGATACTGTAAAAAGAACGGGTGCAATTGTTGAAGTGCCAATTGGAAAAGAGCTTCTTGGAAGAGTTGTAGATGCATTAGGTAACCCAATTGATGGAAAAGGCCCAATTAATTCATCTGAAAGTAAAAGAGTTGATATTAAAGCCCCTGGAATCATTCCTAGAAAATCAGTTAATGAGCCAATGCAAACTGGATTAAAAGCAATTGACTCATTGATACCAATTGGTAGAGGACAAAGAGAACTTATCATTGGCGATAGACAGACTGGTAAAACAGCTATCGCTGTAGATGCCATTCTTAATCAGAAAGAGGTCAATAAATCAGATGATGAGTCGCAAAAATTATATTGTATATATGTTGCGATTGGTCAAAAAAGATCTTCAGTTGCCCAGTTAGTTAAAACCTTAGAAGAGAATGGAGCAATGGAATATTCTATTGTAGTAGCGGCTACAGCTTCAGAACCAGCTCCCTTACAATATTTGGCTCCTTTTACTGGTTGCACGATGGGTGAATACTTTAGAGACAATTCCATGCATGCTCTAGTTGTTTATGATGATTTATCAAAACAGGCTGTCGCTTATAGACAAATGTCTCTCTTATTAAGAAGACCTCCTGGGCGTGAAGCTTATCCAGGTGATGTTTTTTATCTTCACTCAAGATTATTGGAAAGAGCAGCTAAATTAAATGATGATAATGGAGGTGGTTCTTTAACGGCCTTGCCTATAATTGAAACGCAGGCAAACGATCTATCTGCATATATTCCAACAAATGTAATTTCTATTACTGACGGCCAAATCTTTCTAGAAACTGATCTCTTTTTCCAAGGAATTAGACCAGCAGTTAATGTCGGTCTTTCTGTTTCGCGTGTTGGTTCTTCTGCTCAGATTAAGGCAATGAAACAAGTTGCAGGATCAATTAAGGGTGAATTAGCCCAATACAGGGAAATGGCTGCCTTTGCACAGTTTGGATCTGACTTAGATGCCTCAACTCAAAAACTTTTAGCTAGAGGGGAAAGATTAACTGAGCTTCTTAAGCAAAAACAATTCTCACCAATATCTACAAACGAACAGGTTGTTCTTTTATTTGCTGGTGTTAATGGATATATGGATGATATTGCCGTAAACCAAATTGGTGATTTTGAAGAAGGTCTTTTAAGCCATATAAGAGAAAACTATGCACAAATTTTAGAAACAATTAATGCAACTAAGAGTCTTGATGATGAAACTGAAGCTACTCTTAAAAATGCAGTTGAAGAATTTGCGGCAAGTTTTAAATAATAAGTGAGAGATTAAATTGGCAAGTTTAAAAGAATTAAGAAATAGAATTTCGAGTGTATCTTCAACTCAGAAGATTACTAAGGCTATGCAAATGGTTGCAGCTTCAAAACTTAGAAGAGCTCAAGAAAATGTTGAGACTGCAAGACCTTATTCTAATAAACTTGGTGATATTTTAAAAAATCTTTCAGCCTCTTTTTCTGGCCAAGACAATGCTCCAGAACTCTTAGCCGGTAATGGAAATGAGAACAGCCATCTTCTCATTATAGCTACTTCTGAAAGAGGTTTGTGCGGAGGTTTTAATACATCTATTGTGAAATTGGCAAAAGATCATATTTCTAAATTAAAATCTGAGGGCAAAGAAGTTAAGTTAATTATCATTGGAAAAAAAGGTAAGGAATTACTTCAAAGAGATTATGGAGAGGATATAATTGAGATATATGATTTTTCTGAAGTTAAAGATATAGGCTTTGCAGAAGCTGAAAAAGTATCAGAAAATATTCTTTCATTATTTGAAGACAATAAGTTTGATGTATGCAGTTTATATTTTGCTAGATTTGAGTCAGTTTTAAGCCAAGTACCTATTTGCCAGAAATTAATACCTTTTGATATCGACTCAGAGGCTCAAGAAGATAATGATGTTGAAAATGTTTGCTATGAATATGAACCCGATGAGGAAGACATACTTAGAGAACTTCTTCCTAAGAATTTATCAGTACAGATTTTAAGAGCTTTACTAGAAAATGTTGCTAGTGAATTTGGAGCAAGGCTTACTGCTATGGATAATGCAACGAGAAATGCTTCAGAAATGATTGATGATCTTACGATCACATATAATAGGTCGCGTCAGGCGTCTATTACATCAGAATTAATTGAAATTATTTCAGGTGCTGAGGCGCTATAATTAAAAGAGGTTAAATTATGAGTGAAATTAATCAAGGAAAAGTCGTTCAAGTAATGGGGGCTGTTGTAGATGTTAAATTTGATGACCATCTCCCTGCTATTTTGGATGCATTACAGGTAGAGCAAGACGGTAAAAAACTAGTTCTTGAAGTTGCTCAACATCTTGGAGAGAATTCAGTAAGAACTATTGCTATGGATACTACGGAGGGTCTTAAAAGGGGACAATCTGTTGAAAATACTGGCGCACCAATATCGGTCCCTGTAGGAGAAGAAACATTAGGCAGAATAATAAATGTTGTTGGTGAACCAGTTGATCAAAAGGGAGAATTAAAAGCGTCTAAAACAAGACCTATTCATCAAAATGCCCCTGAGTTTGTGGATCAATCAACAGAAAAAGAAATCCTAGTTACGGGTATTAAGGTAGTAGATTTATTATGCCCATACTCAAAAGGTGGAAAAATTGGTTTATTTGGAGGTGCTGGTGTAGGTAAAACAGTACTGATTATGGAATTAATTAATAATATTGCTAAGGCTCATGGGGGATATTCTGTTTTTGCTGGGGTTGGTGAAAGAACTCGAGAGGGTAATGACCTTTATTGGGAAATGATTGAATCTGGTGTTAATAAAGAAGGCGGAGGTGATGGATCTAAGTGCTCTCTTGTTTATGGTCAGATGAATGAACCTCCAGGGGCGCGTGCAAGAGTTGCTCTTTCAGGGCTTTCAGTTGCTGAGCATTTTAGAGAAGAGGGGCAAGATGTTCTCTTCTTCGTTGATAATATCTTTAGGTTTACTCAAGCAGGTTCTGAAGTTAGTGCACTTTTAGGTAGAATCCCATCTGCTGTTGGTTACCAGCCTACTTTAGCTATTGATATGGGTAATCTTCAAGAAAGGATAACTTCTACTAATAAAGGGTCTATTACTTCTGTTCAGGCTATTTATGTGCCAGCTGATGATCTAACTGATCCTGCGCCTGCTACATCATTTGCTCATTTAGATGCAACTACTGTTTTATCGAGAGCGATATCAGAAAAGGGTATTTATCCTGCTGTTGACCCACTTGATTCAAATAGCAGAATTCTTGAGGCAGATATAGTTGGTGAAGAGCACTACAATGTTGCCAGGGATGTGCAAGAAATTCTTCAAAAATATAAATCACTTCAAGATATTATTGCCATTCTAGGTATGGATGAATTAAGTGAAGAAGATAAATTGACTGTTGCAAGAGCTAGAAAAATAGAAAGATTCTTCTCTCAGCCATTCCATGTTGCTGAGGTCTTTACCGGCTCACCAGGAATTTTGGTAGATATAAATGATACCATTAAAGGTTTTAAAGGTTTGTGTAACGGCGATTATGACCATTTACCAGAAGCTGCATTTTATATGGTGGGAACAATTGAGGATGCCATTAAAAAGGGCGAAGAGTTAGCTAAGGAAGAATAAAAATGTCTTCAAAATTAAATTTTGAGTTTGTTTCACCAATGGCATCAATTTTTTCCGGTGAAGTGGATAGTGTTTTAATTCCTGCGAAAGAGGGTGATGCTGAAATTCTTCCTCAACATGCACCATTTATGACAGCCTTAAGGGTTGGTGTTGTAGAGATTAAAATAGCAAACTCAGAAAATTTAAAATTTCTTATCGATGGAGGTTTTGCTGATATTGCTCTTGATCAGATTACTTTATTGGCAGAGAGATCATTCGATTTAATTGAGTCATCCAAGGAAGATTTTGATAAAATTATGATTGATGTAACAAACGATCTTGAAAAAACAGAAGATGAACAACTGAAAGAAGAACTATTAATTAAGAAAGAAATTCTTGAAGCTAATTATTCTTAATTTTATCTTCAATAGGTGAAAATTTTTCTATTAGTTTCAAATATAATTCCTTTTTGAAATCCACTACTAAGTCAGGCATTTCTTCTAGATTTCTCCATGCCCATTCATCAAATTCAGCAATATGGCTATTTAAATTAAAATCACTATCTTTGCCCTTAAATCGCATAAGAAACCATTTTTGTTTTTGTCCTTTAAATTTTCCTCCTAAAGCTTTTCCAATCAATTCGGGAGGCAGACTATATTCTAGCCATTCATCCAAAGTAAAAACAATTTCTGCCTGTTTTGTTCCGGTTTCCTCTTCTAGTTCTCTATAAGCAGCGTGTTCAGGTGACTCGCCAAAGTCTATACCCCCCTGAGGCATTTGCCATAAGTTTTTTTCATTTGGCCTTACCCCAATGCCGATTTTCCGTTTACCTGTCCAGATTTTCCCATCATCTCTTGCTAAAATAATTCCAACAGCTTTTCTTAATCCTAAATTTTGATCCATTTCATCCTCAGCAATTTTAATTCAAATTTGTGATAGCAAATTATTCATTATTTTCAATGCTAAATTTAGTTGAGTATCTTCTGAAGTATCTGCTGGTATATATGTAGAAGATCCAGATTCGATTTTATCACTTGTATCTTTTTTTATAAATTTATTTAGTTGTGTTTCTCCTACTTTATATATTTCAGGATTAATTTCATTAGTAGATTCTTGCTCTATTATAAAATCAGGTTCAATGCCTTCAGCCTGAATTGACCTTCCTGATGGTGTAAAATATTCAGCAGTTGTTAATTTTAATGCCCCAAGATTTTTTGAATTTGGAAAATAAAGATTATTTCTATTAATGGGATATAATGTTTGAACAGAACCCTTTCCAAATGTTCTCGTTCCAATAATTATAGCTCTATTATGATCCTGAAGTGCTCCAGCTACAATTTCTGAAGCTGAAGCTGAGCCACCATTAACTAGTATAATTAGCGGTTTTCCTTCTATGAAATCACCTTTTTTTGCATCAAAAGAGTTAATTTTTTCTTCGAATCTAGGCCTTTTTGTAGAAACAATTTCTCCACTATTAAGAAACATATTAGTTACTTCTATTGCTTGTCTTAATAATCCACCTGGATTTCTTCTCAGGTCTAAAATATATCCCTTTGTATTAATATCTTTATTGTTTTTTAGAAGATAAAGCTCTTTAAATAATTTCTCAGATGTTTTTTCGTTAAATGCAGAAATTCTAATATAGCCAATATTATTATTAATCCCCTTAATTTCTGTTTTTACGCCAGGAATCTGTATTATGGCTCTTGTAATAGTTAAATCAAAAGCGCTATCTTTTTCTTTTCGTACTAAGGTTATTGTGACTTGTGAGTCTGGTTTTCCTCTCATAAGATCTACAGCATCATTAAGATTTTTACCCAGTATTGGTTCTTTGTTAATGTGGGTAATGAAGTCTCCCGCAATAACGCCAGCCTTTTGCGCTGGTGTTTCATCTATTGGGCTAATCACTTTAATTACCCCATTTTCCATCGTAACTTCTATTCCAATACCGCCAAATTCTCCACTTGTATCATTTTGTAAATTGTCAAAATCTTTAGGCGGTAAATAAATGGAATGAGGGTCTAATGATTTTAGCATGCCATTGATTGCAGCTTCTATTAATTCACTGTTTTCAGTTTCTTCAATATATTCTTTATCAACAAGATCAATAACCTTATTCAATAAATCTATATCTTCTTTTTCTAGTGTTTTACCATCTAACGAAGAAACCCCTCCCAATATAAAAAATAAAAAAATGAAAATTAGATTATGAAAATTTTTTATAAACATTATTTGTGATAGGGATGTTTGTTGATAATTGTTATCGATCTATAAATTTGTTCTAAGAGCATCATTTTAAACATCTTATGCGGCCATGTTAAGTCTCCAAATGAAATTATCTTATCAAAATCGTTGAAGTAATTTTGATCTATTCCTTCAGAACCGCCAATGAAGAATTTTATATTTTCATTATTACCTGTCTGGGTAAAAATAAGTTTGGAAAACTCGAATGAATCTAATTTTGTACCTGCTCTATCTAGAAGAATATTTAATGTTTGTCCTTTTATTTCATCTATTAACTTATTTGTTTCCTCTTCTTTTTTTTCGATAACATTTTTTTTATTCGAATGTTTGATTGATTTGTATGAAATATTTTTTAAGCCGATACTTTTTCCGATTTGATTGATTCTTTTTTCATATTCTTTAGAAATATCTCTTAATGAATTATTTGGACTACCTATATAAACAATAGTTATTAACATGACAGTATTTAATTTGTATCAATGTTAGTTTGCCAAAGTTTCTCTAAATTATAGAATTCTCTAACTTCTTTTCTAAAAATATGCACAATAACATCTCCACTATCAATAAGAACCCAATCACTTTTGTTTATACCTTCGGCTTTTATGTCTTTAATTCCATCCTTTTTAAGTTCGCTGATTAAATTCTCTGATAAAGAACCTACATGTCTATTTGAGGTTCCTGTAGCAATAACTAAAAAGTCTGCAATGTCTGATTTTCCTTTTAAATCTATAGAAATAATATCCAAGGCTTTATTGTCTTCCAATTGAGTTAAAATATTATCTAAGGTTTTATACATCTTTTACCTTTCGAATTTGACTTGATGAAATATCACTCATAGGCCCCGGAATAAATGTTATTACAGGTGGTTTACAGATTGAAAAATTCTCTTGAGAGCTCAGATCAATTTGTTTTGCATTATTCTTAATTAAATCAAGCTTATCTGATTCGATTTCAAAACTAGGTCTTGGATAAATAGCTATTGGGATTAGATTAATAAACTTTTCCCAATCTTTCCATTGAGAAATTTCTGCCGCACAGTCAGAGCCCATAATCCAGACAAAACTTACATCAGGATATAACTCCATAATCTTTGAAATAGTTTCTATACTGTATTTTGTTTCATATATTTTTTCAAAATCACTTACAAAAAAATCATCTGAGATTGCAATTTCTTTTGCGCTTAAAAATCTTTCATGAAAGTCCAAAAGGTCTTCGGTTTTTTTAAGTGGATTTGATGCAGACACCAGCCAAATAACTTTGTTAAGTTTTAATTCATTTAAAGCATTTTTTGCTACTTGAAAATGCCATTCGTGAGCGGGGTTGAACGAACCTCCAAATAAACCAATTTTTGATTTAGGTTTTATGGGTAAAATATCATTATGCACTAGAATATCATCACTATGGTCTTGTTTGCCCTGATCCACGAACAACATATTTAAAACTTGTTAGTTGTTCAACTCCAACTGGTCCTCTAGCATGAAATCTACCAGTTGCTATACCAATTTCTGCACCCATACCAAATTCACCACCGTCAGCAAACTGTGTTGATGCATTATGCATTACTATTGCGCTATCAACTTCACGCATAAATTTTTCTGCAATATTTGTATTCTCTGTAATGATTGAGTCTGTATGATTTGTTGAATATTCACTAATATGCGATATTGCTCCTTCTACTCCATTAACAACTTTTACGCTTATAATTGCCTCAAGGTATTCGGTTGACCAATCTTCATCATTTGCCAAAATTATGTTTTGATTTGATTCCATCGTTTCTTGACAGCCCCTTACTTCACATCCACTATCTTTTAATGCATTCAATAGAAGAGGTAGGAAAGACTGATCACTATTTTTATCTATTAATAATGTTTCTGCAGCACCGCAAATGCCTGGTCTTCTCATTTTTGCGTTAATTAAAATATCTTTAGCTTTTGAAATATCAGCATCTTTATCAACATATATGTGACAAATACCCTCTAAATGACCAAAAACAGGTATCTTTGCTTCATTCTGTACTCTTTCAACAAGGCTTTTGCCACCCCTTGGCACAATGACATCGATATTTCCATTTAATCCTTCTAAAAGATGACCAACTGCTTCACGATCTGTTGTTGGTATAATTTGGATAGAATGTTTAGGTAAGTCAGCATTTACTAAACCCTGAACTAAAAATTTATGAATTGAGTTAGAAGAGTGAAAACTTTCAGATCCACCTCTTAAAATGACTGCATTTCCTGCTTTTAGACACAAAGCTCCTGCATCAGCAGTAACATTTGGCCTGCTTTCATAAATTACTCCAATTACTCCTAATGGCGTTCTTACTCTCGAAATATCAAGACCATTGGGACGCTTCCATCTACCTATTTCCTCACCGACAGGATCACTTAACTCTACAATTGATCTAAGACCATTACTTATTGATAAAATTCGATCTTCATCTAGATAAAGACGATCTAAAAAAGAGTCGGTTATACCTTTTTGTTTAGCATTTTCCATATCAACATTATTAGCCTCGATAATTTCATTTGAATTGCTATCGATAAGGTCAGCCATATTTGTTAAAGCTGAGTTTTTGGTATCTTCATTTGCCATTGATAAGATATGAGAAGCTTTTTGTGCATCTTTACCAATCTTAACTAATTGTGATTTTAAATCTTCATTCATCAATTTTTATCCATATCACCAGAGTAAAATAAATTATCTCTATGTATCACCTCTGTTTTATCAAGATAACCTAAAATTTCTTCAATTTCTTCAGATTTTTTCCCAATTATTTTGAATAAATCTGAAGAATTAAAATTAGTTAAGCCTCTTGCTATTTCAACATCTTGAGATTTAATTATAACTGTATCACCTTTATCAAATTCACCATCAATATTGATAACACCTGCGGATAATAGGCTTTTCCCATTTCTGAGTGCTAGGTTTGCTCCATCATCAATATTTATTGTTCCTGAAGGCTGTATGCTTCCAGAAATCCAACTCTTAAGAGCGTTTAAACTTTTATTTTGCGAGGTAAATAAAGTACCAACACCCTCATTTAGTGATGATAAGATAGGATTTTGTATCCTTCCTGAAGAAATAATCATTTGGCTGCCGCTTTTTGTAGCAATCTTTGCTGCCTCAATTTTGGTTACCATACCGCCTCTACCTAATTTACCTGCTTCTCCAGCCATAAGAGTAATTTTATTATCTATATTTTCTACAAGTTTTATTAATTCACTCTCTCCTTCAGAGGGGTCTTTCTCATAAAGACCCTCAACATTGGAGAGTAAAAGCAGGCAATCTGCTGAAACCATTCCGGCTATTCTAGCAGCCAGTCTGTCATTATCTCCATACTTGATTTCGGATGTAGCAACTGTATCATTCTCATTAATTATAGGAATGTATCTTTCATGTATTAATTCTTCTATTGTTGATCTAGCATTTAAAAATCTTTTTCGATTCTCAGTATCTTCAGCAGTTATTAATATTTGTGCAGCATCAAGGCCAAATTTTTTTAAGGCTTCTTTCCAAGCATTGATTAATTTAATTTGTCCGATTGAAGAAGCAGCTTGATTTTCTGATAGGTTTAATTTTTCTTTGGTTTTTTTTAATTCAATTTTTCCTAATTCTATTGCGCCTGATGAAACAATAAGTGTTTCTATACCTTTTTTTCTTAAAGACAGAATATCTTCTCCTATATTATCAAGGAATTTAACATCCACTCCTTTATCATTATCTACAATGAGCGAAGAACCAATCTTCACTACCATTCTTTTTATTTCTTTTATTCTCATGGCTGCCAACTTTTTATATCTTCATCTTTTTTTGTTTTTATAACATTATCATGCAAAACTCTAAGAATTGAAGAAATTCCTTTTCCCGTAACAGAAGATATTTTGAAAACATCTTTTTGTGTATGATCTTTTAGTTTTACTATTAGTTCATCTATTTTTTTTTCATCAACAGAATCAGATTTAGATAGGACAATGATTTCTTTCTTTAAATCTAATTCATCTGAATATGCTGATATTTCATCTCTTACAGTTTTCCATGACTTTATAACATCTGAGTCATTTACATCTATTAAATGAAGTAGCAAATTACATCTTTCTATATGCCCAAGGAATCTATCTCCTAAGCCTTTGCCTTCATGAGCACCTTCGATTAGCCCTGGGATATCAGCAATTACAAGCTCATTAGTTTTATATCTTGCAATACCAAGAACAGGATTTAAGGTTGTAAATGGATAATCAGCTATTTTTGGTTTAGCTTCACTTATAGTCGATATTAAAGTTGATTTCCCTGCATTAGGTAGTCCAATTAAACCTATATCAGCAATAAGTTTTAATCTAAGCCAAATCCATTTTTCTTGACCGGTTTCTCCATCATTAGCATTTCGTGGTGTTTGATTCTCAGAACTTTTAAAATGTGCATTACCAAAACCTCCATTACCACCTTCTAGAATAGTGATAGATTGATTTTTATTAATTATATCAACGATGACTTCTTTATTATCCTCTTCCAAAACTAATGTTCCTCTTGGAACCTCAATAACAATATCTTCACCAGATCTACCGGTTTTGTCACTTCCCATACCAGGACTTCCATTCTTTGCTTTGAAATGTTGTCTATATCTGTAGTCTATTAGAGTATTAAGCCCTTCCACACATTTAATAACTACATCACCGCCTTTACCACCGTTTCCACCATTAGGACCGCCGAATTCAACATACTTTTCTCTACGAAAACTTACACAGCCGTTTCCGCCATTTCCAGATTGAATATATATTTTTGCCTGATCAAGGAATTTCATAACCATGCTCGCAAAGTTAATTAAAGATTATAATAATAAGTTAAAACTTTTCTAGTTTGTAGCTTCTGGGCTTGGCTTTACAGAAACGACAGGTCTTCCATTTTGTGTTCTTGAAAAATCTACAGTTCCTTCAATTAAAGAAAAGATTGTGTGATCTTTTCCAAGGCCAACATTTTTACCTGGCTTCCACTTTGTGCCCCTTTGGCGTACGATAATATTCCCAGGGATAACATTCTCCCCACCATATTTTTTAACACCAAGCCTTCTTCCAGCTGAATCTCTTCCGTTCCTTGATGATCCGCCTGCTTTCTTGTGAGCCATATCTTACTCCTTCGAACCTTTATCAGTTTTTTTTGGTTCCGATTTAGCCTTTTTATCAGTTTTTTTTGGTTTGTCTTCACTTTTTTTTGATTTTGTGGCTGTTTTTTTCGGGGCTGCCTTTTTCGGAGCTGCTTTTTTCGGAGCTGTCTCCTTCTTCTCTTCGTCTGATGATTTGGCCTTACCTTTAGAAGAATTTATACTTAGAATTTTTAAATTTGTAATATTTTGTTTATGACCTTGTTTTCTTCTATAATTATGCCTTCTTTTTTTCTTAAATACTGTAATTTTAGCAGATCTTGTATGATCCACAATCTCAGCCTCTACACTTGCGCCCTTAATTATAGGATCGCCAACAACTGGTTTTCCTTTATCTGAAATAATAAGGACTTCATTAAGCTTGATTTTTTTACCAGCTTCTTCAGACAACTTTTCTACAGATATAATGTCATCCTTTGAAACTTTGTATTGTTTACCACCAGTTTTAATAACAGCGTACATTTTCAACCCATTTTTGTTACAAATTAATGTGTGCGCGACTATAACCTTATGTTAATTTGTGTCAAGTTTTATGATGGCAAAAATTACTTTATAATTTGTGTTTTAAATACTTCAAAAAAATCAGAGGTAAGATACAAAAAAAAGCAGTTATTAAGTAAATTATATTTACAGTTAAATTAAAAAAACCGTCAAAGACACCCGCGAAAGTTTCACCGATAATTCTTGATAAATGTCTTGCACTCATAAAAATAGCAAATATTGATGCAGCAGCAGATGTTAAGGAAAATCTCATGCATAATGCTAATACAGCAGTTAATGCAAAAGAATTAAAAAATGAAAAAGCAAGCAATATACTAATACCGAAAAATTCATTCATTATGATATTTGTATGGATAGCAATCAATAGACATAAAAAACTAAGTGAAATATGAGAAATTTTTATTATCAATTGAGAGTTTGATTTATCAGAAAGATATCCTCCAAGGAGGGCTGCTAGAATTCCACCATAAAGAGCTACAGACCTATAAAATGTTAAGTCAAATGTCTCCCAATTAGCATAATTTGTGTAAAGAAATGAAATTGATGAAAAATGAATTCCTGAGGCAAGATTAGAAGTAATACAAAACAGAATTAGCAAAAAAATATACTTTTGTTTAATTATCTCTAGGATATTAAGCATAATATTTTTAAAACCCAATGCTGATAATTTTGTAGTTTTCGCGTTTAACCTTAACGAGAAGTATCTATCTGTGTGTTTCTCCTTAAAGATTGATAATAAGACGCCTAATAGGAAAATAATAAATCCAATAAAGATAATTGAGTTATTTAGCCCATAATTTGTCATGATATAGGCAGAAGAAATACCCGATAAACTTAATCCAAAAGTTCTAAATGCCCACATTAGCCCATTAACGATACCTCTTTCATCGTCATTTAAAATATCTATTGCTAGACCATCTGTTGAAACATCAAGAACTGATGTAGCAAGTAGTGTTGAAAAAAATGTTATTCCTAGGAGTAATATATTGATCTCATCTTTGGAGAAAGTTGCTGCAATAAAAATAGTAAGACTCATAAAAAGAGTAGATAAAATAATCCAGGGCCTTCTTTTTCCCATATTTGAATCTGAGTAGTAATCAACAAATGGAGCTATTAAAAATTTTAAAGACCAGGGTATGGATGCTATTGCTGTGATTAAAGCAATATCCTTAATCGTAAAACCGTTACCTGTTAACCAATCCTGTATTGAAAAATAAATTAGGCCTTGAGGTATTGCCTGAAGGAAATATAAAGAACATAAATAAGTTCTTTTATATTTTTGTATGCTTAGATTTAACAAAATCTATTTAATTCCTTTATTTTTGCTGTTCTTCTTGATCTTTGACTTTCTGAGAAATCTCCCTCTCAATACCTAATGCAAAATCAGAAACATATGGGTTGGTCAATCTTTCCTGACCAAAGGTTGATAATGGACCATGACCAGGAATAAATGTCATCTCATCACCTAGTGGCCATAATTCATTTACAATAGAGTTTACTAACTCTTCGTGATTACCTCTGGGCAAATCAGATCTACCAATTGATCCTTGGAAGATTACATCTCCGACGACTGCTAATTGGGATTGTTCATGAAAGAAAATAATATGACCAGGAGTATGACCTGGACAATGTCTGACACCGAGTATTTGATTACCAACTTTAACCTCATCACCATTTTGTAGATATCTATCGGTTTTGAAAACTTTAGCACCGCGCAAGCCAAATTTTTCTCCCTGTTCAGCTAGACTTTCCATTAAGAATAGATCTTCTTTATGAGGGCCCTCGATTGGAACATTAAGAATCTGGGAAAGCTCATGTGCTCCTCCAGCATGATCAAGGTGAGCATGTGTTATTAATATTTTTTCAATTGATACTTTATGTTCTTCAACTGCTTTAAGAATATTATCAAGATCTCCACCTGGATCGAATATAGCTCCTTTAGAGGTTTCTAAACACCAGACAATAGAGCAATTTTGTTGAAAAGGCGTAACTGGTACAACTATTGCCCTAATTGCTTTCTCTTGAGAATTTGTAGTCATGATTAGGAGAAAATTTCCTCTAGAAAATTGTTCATTGCTTCCCACGATCTTCTATTTGCATTTTCATTGAATGCCATTCCATCTTCAGGAGCATTTGCTAAAGGGTTAGTGAAAGCATGAGATGTTCCTCCATAAGCATGAATCTGCCAATCTGCATTTGCTTTTGTTAATTCATCCGCTAGACCATTAACAGAATCATGTGGAACCATCGGATCATCATTTCCGTGTAAAGCTAAAATTTTTGAGGTAATTTTGTTTCCATCAGTGTTACCTGGAGAATTAAACAAACCATGAAAAGATACTACTCCTGCAATACTTGAACCTGTTCTTGC
>LUMP01000055.1_pt1 | contig 41714 bp, 33 predicted proteins | sample 729641 | NCBI WGS metagenome assembly LUMP01 (sample SAMN03860260, study PRJNA289734) | marine metagenome | biome: seawater column; feature: ocean; material: water; isolation source: Red Sea water column Station 12 - depth 47m | place: Saudi Arabia: Red Sea | collected 2011-10-15 | depth 47 m | reverse complement strand
ATTAACTCATGTGGAATTTATGTCCAATATGATTATGATTCTGATGTGGATTTTAATAACTACAATTCATATTCATTCTACGAACCAGATATTGAGAAGGTTGAAATTTCCGATCTTGATAAAAAGAGGATTTTAAAATCACTAGATATGGGCCTTAAGTCTAAAGGACTTGAGAGATCTAGTTCTCCTGATCTATTAGTTACATTTGAGACTCAATCAAAAGAGAGGGTGTATGTTAATAATTATTTACCCTATGGCTGGAGTCCTTTCTTTTACCGATATCCATACTCATCTGGATACTCAAGAGTTCAAGGTACTCTTTATGTTAATTTTATTGATAGTAAGAATCAACAGCTTGTATGGCAAGGTAAAGGTGTAGGAGTATTAAATGAGTACTCAAAAGATAGAGATAAGATGATTGGTAATTTTGTTTCAAGTATACTTGAAAAATTTCCACCTACAGCTGACTAATTATTTTTTCAGACTCAGCTAAGGCTTTACCTATAGCATTAATATTTTTTCCACCTCCAGTAGCAAAGAAAGGCTGACCTCCTCCGCTACCATCAATTATAGGAGCTAACTGTTTTATAATATTTGAAGCATTCAAATTCTTTTCAGCTATTAAATTCTTTGAAATAAAACATGAAATAAATACTTTTTCATCACTACTAGATAAAACAATCATAAATAGATTATCTATTTCATTAGAGAGTGAGAAGCATAATTCTTTGATTGATTTATTGTCTAGTTCTAATTTCCCCGAGAATGTATTTAATCCATTAACTTCTTTTATCTCATTGATAATTAATTCTTTTATTGATTGAATTTTTAACTTGTTTTGAGAATCTATTTCTTTTTGAAGTAGTTTATTTGCTTTTTCACTTTCAGCTTTTTCTTTAATTGCTTGATCTTTTAAATGTTCTTCCTTAATTCTAGTTTTATTACTCGATGCTGTAATTCTTCTAATACCAAATGCTTGAGAACCCTCAGAAATTATTTTAAAATCTTCAATCTCTTTTGTATTATCTACATGAGTACCTCCACATAGTTCATAAGATTCACCAAACTTTATTGTTCTTACAACATCCCCATATTTTTCTGAAAATAGACCAATAGCTCCTGCTTTAATTGCATCATCATAATTTGCTTCCCTATCTTCGACACACTTAATTTCATCTTTAATTAAGCCTTTAACAAGTTCTTCAACATCATTTAATTCTCTATCTGATAGTTTAGATTGATGTGAAAAATCAAATCTAAAAATATCTTCAGTAAGCATGGAACCTCTCTGCTCTATATGGTTTCCTAATATTTTTTTTAGTGCAAATTGAAGAAGGTGCGTTGAAGTATGATTTTTCTGAATAGATACCCTTCTATCTTTATTAATTTTCATTAGTAAAGATTCATCTAATTTATCTGGTAGATCATCTACGAGATGAATTATGTCCTCAGCTTCTCTAAAAGTATTTTTTACAGCTATAGTTACAGAGTTCGAAATAATTTCTCCAGTATCTCCAATTTGTCCACCTCCTTCAGGATAGAAAGGGGTTTCATTTGTAACAAGATGGTATTGAGTTTCTCCTTCAGTGGTTATACATTCGCGATACTTGAAAACTTTTGTTTCAAGTTCATAATCATCGTAGCCTTTAAATACATTTATAGATGAACTCTCATTTACAATAACCCATTCTTTAACCTCTTCATTACTTGTTGACTTTGATCTGCTTTTTTGAACTTTCATATGTTCATTAAATCCATCTATATCAACTTGAAAATCATTTTCACTTGCAATTAATGACGTAAGATCAATGGGAAATCCATATGTATCATAAAGCTTGAAAGAATCTTCACCGCTAATTTTCTTATCATTTGGATTAGACTCAATAATTTGATTTATAAGGGAGAGACCTTGATTTAATGTTTTGAGGAAACCTTTTTCTTCCTCATGAATTAATGAGGTAATGTATTCACTTTGATTTTTTAAGTCAGGATAAATAGTCAGATATTGTGAGATTACTACATCAACAAGTTCATAGATGAATGGAGTCTTTATATTTAGATTTGTATATCCATATCTTATAGCTCTTCTTAGAATTCTCCTGATAACATATCCAGGTCCATTATTGCTTGGTATTTGACCATCTGAAATTGTGAATATTAAGGCTCTAATATGATCAGAAATGACTCTTATAGCAATATCAATATTTTCATCACCTGACAAATATTTTTTATTTGAAATATCTTCAATTTTCTTAATAATATCTGCAAATAAATCCGTGTCATAAGTTGACTCTTTTTTCTGTAGTGCCATGCAAAGTCTCTCAAGTCCCATTCCAGTATCCACATATTGTTTATCAAGTTTTATTAAGGATCCATCTTTCTTCCTATTGTATTGGATGAATACTAAATTCCATATTTCTACAACTTGAGGATGGTCTTTATTTACAAGATCCGCTCCATTAATTTTTTTCTTATCTGATTCAGATCTTAGATCAATGTGAATTTCAGAACATGGTCCACAAGGTCCTACATCTCCCATCTCCCAAAAGTTATCCTTTTTGTTACCACTTATAATTCTGTTTTCACTAAAAAACTTTTTCCATTCATCAAAAGCTACTTGATCAAATTCAAGATTATCCTCTTTTGATCCTTCAAATACAGAGACATAAATATCCTCTTTTTTAATTCCATATATATTAGTGATTAGATCATATGACCAACCAATTATCTCTTTTTTGAAATAATCATCAAAGCTCCAATTACCCAGCATTTCAAAAAAAGTATGGTGGTAGGTGTCAACTCCAACCTCTTCTAAGTCATTGTGCTTTCCCGAAACCCTAAGACACTTTTGAGAGTTTGCAACTCTAGAAAACTTGGATTCTTGATTACCTAAAAAAATATTTCTAAACTGATTCATACCAGCATTAGTAAACATTAGATTTTTATCTGATTCGTTGATTACAGAGGCTGAGGGAATAATATTGTGTCCTTTGTCTTTGAAGTATTGAAAAAATTTTTCTCTAACAACGGATGAATTCATTTTTTTTATATTTGTAGAGGTTTACAGCCATTAAAAGGTTGAAATTACAACAAATTGGTCTATGTCCAAAACTAAATACTACTTTGATTCTGATAATCTGGAGTTTGTTCCAATTAAAAGGACATTTATTGAACGTATCTACAGGCTATCTCTGTTTTTGATTAGTTCAGTAATAATTGGAGCCTTTATTACAGTTGTGCTTTTGAATACTGATTTTATCGATACGCCCAAAGAAATTGTTCAGGCTCGAGAAATAGATAATTACGAACTTCAACTTAAAGTATTGAATAAGAAATTAGAGCAAGTTGAATCAACTTTGGCTAATATTGAGAAAAGAGATAATAATCTTTACAGAGTTTATTTTGAAGCAAGTCCAATTCCTGAAGATCAAAGGAGAGCAGGATTTGGTGGTGTTAACAGATACGATTATTTAGAAGGATTCGAGAGTTCTGATGTAATAGTTAATACAACAGAGAGATTAGATATTCTTACAAAAGAATTAGTAATTCAATCTAAGTCACTTGATGAAATTGAGTTATTAGCAAAGAATAATGAATCACTTTTGACTGCAATTCCAGCAATTCAACCTGTAAGTAGTTCAGATCTAAAAAGAATGGCCTCAGGATATGGTTACAGAATTGATCCATTCACTAAGAAAAGAACTATGCATTGGGGTATGGATTTTTCAGCAAAAACTGGCACACCTATTTATGCAACTGGTGATGGAAGAATAGCTAGAGCAGATGCTAGAGCTGTAGGTTTTGGTAATCATGTTAGAATAGATCATGGTTTTGGATATGTGAGTATATATGCTCATATGGATAAAATTGTTGTTCGAAGAGGTAACAGGGTAAAAAGAGGAGATCTAATAGGTTATGTTGGTAATACTGGTAGATCTGTAGCACCTCACCTTCACTATGAAATTGTAAAGGATGGTAAAAAAATTAATCCTATAAATTTCTATTCAGGCAGTCTATCACCTATTGAATTTGAAGAGCTTGTAAATCAAGCTTCTCAGGAGAATCAATCTCTTGACTAAAATGTTTAGTAATCTTCCAGAAAAAAAATACTATAGTATAAGTGAAGTAGCAACTCACTTTAACGTCAATACATCATTATTAAGGTTTTGGGAAAAAGAATTCAAAGAGATTAACCCTATGATAAAATCATCTGGAATAAGAAAGTATACAAAAGAAAATATTGAGTCCATAAGATTAATATATACCCTTCTAAAAAAAGATGGACTAACAATTCAAGGGGCAAAAAAGAAGTTAAAATCGAAAGATATATCAGAAGATGAAAATCTAGCAATCTTGAAAAAGCTTAACAAAATTAAAGAGGAGCTAAAATCTCTAAAAAAAACTTTATGATTATTTTTTTCTTAGAAAAATATCAATGGGAACTCCTGAAAAATTGAAATTTTTTCTCAATTGGTTTTCTAGAAAACGTTTATAAGGATCTTTTATATACTGCGGTAGATTACAGTAAAATGCAAACTGAGGATACTTAGTAGGAAGTTGTCTACAAAACTTAATTTTTATGTATTTACCTTTAGTACTAGGTGGAGGTTTTTGTTCAATGATTGGTAGAATAAAATCATTTAACTTTTTAGTTGGTATTTTATATTCCCTTCTTTGATTTACCTCCATTGCAATTTTAATTGCATCAAAGATTCTTTGTTTTGTTAAAGCCGAAATAAACACAATTGGTATATCAGTAAACGGCGATGTTTTTGAAATAATTTCTTCTTCAATTGACTTAGTAGTCATATGATCTTTTTCCACAGTATCCCACTTGTTAACAAGAATAACAATACCTTTTTTATTTCTAGCTGCAAGCCAAAAAATATTTTGAACCTGAGAATCAAAACCTCTCTCTACATCAAACATTATTAAACATGTATCTGAATTTTCAATTGCTCGAACAGATCTTAGAATTGAGTAGAACTCAATATCTTCAGATACTTTACTTTTTTTTCTAATACCAGCTGTATCAATTAAATCAAATTCAAAACCAAATTGATTATATCGAGTGTATAGACTATCTCTAGTTGTTCCAGCAACATCAGTAACTATGAATCTATCTTTACCGATAAGGGAATTAATAAATGATGATTTACCAGCATTAGGTCTACCGACAACAGCAAACTTAGGGACATCTGAAATTATTAGATCCTCTTTTGGAAGCTTGTCAGATAATAAGTCCAAAAATTCACCTGTTCCAGATCCATTAATCGATGATAAACAGAATAGATTTTCAAAACCCAAAGAATAAAATTCGTTAGAGTCTTCTATAAGTTTAGAATTATCAACTTTATTTACCAAGAGTAGAGTTTCTTTAGAGGATTTATGAAGCATATCTGCAATAGATTGATCAACTCCAGTTAGACCATCTTTAACATCAACCAAGAATAAAATTACATCAGCTTCCTCAATAGCTAATATCACTTGCTTATCAATCTCTTTTTGAAAAACATCATCACTTGAGGGAAGATATCCTCCAGTATCTATAACACTAAACTCAACTCCATTCCAGTCAGATTTTCCATAATGTCTATCTCTAGTTACTCCACTTACCTCATCAACAATAGCCTCTTTCCTCTCAATTAATCTATTGAAAAGTGTAGATTTACCAACATTAGGTCTTCCAACTATTGCTACAATTCCACTCATTTAATTATAGATTATATCCAAATTTTTTTAAAGAAGATGGATCATTTCTCCAATTCTTTCTCACTTTAACAAATACTTCTAAGAATATTTTCTTTCCAAAAAATTTCTCCAGATTACTTCTAGCTTCAGAAGCAACTCTTTTCAATGCAGATCCCTTATGACCAATCAGAATACCTTTTTGTGAATCTCTTTCAACTAGAATTAAAGATCTAATTTTAATAATTTTTGGTGAGTCCTTAAAATCTTCAGTTATTACCTCAACAGAGTATGGAACTTCTTTGTCATAATGAATTAAAATCTGCTCTCTTATGGATTCATTTACAAAAAATCTTTCAGGTCTATCAGTAAATTGATCTTTTGGAAAAAATGGAGGCGATAAAGGAAGCTTATTTTTAAAAATTTCAATTAACTCATCAATAAAGAATCCTTCAATTGCAGAGACTGGGTAAATATCAACATTTGGAAATATTGATTTCCAATGCGATATTGATTCTTCTAATTCTTGTTGAGAAGAAAGATCAATCTTGTTAATCAATAGAATTATTGGAATTTTAAAAGAATTTAGCTTCTTAACTAATGATTCATCAAATGACTCTTTATTTCCAACCTCTTCAACTATTACTAGGAAATCAGAGTCTATTAAAGTTTCTTTAATAAACTTCATCATTGCCTCTTGAAGTTTATAGCTTGGATCTAGAATTCCTGGTGTATCTGATAAAACAATTTGATAATTATCACCATTTATTATTCCCCTAATTCTATGTCTTGTAGTTTGAGCCTTAGATGTAATAATAGATAGCTTCTCTTTCATTAGAGAGTTAATCAAAGTTGATTTACCAACATTTGGTCTCCCAATTATTGATACAAATCCAGATCTATGTTTATTATTAGTCATTTCGGCAAAGATAACTACTTAAATTCAATGCCTTAAAACTAAGTAATGAAAGTTTACTATATTTGCACTCTATATCGCGAGGTAGAGCAGTAGGTAGCTCGTTGGGCTCATAACCCAAAGGTCGCAGGTTCGAGTCCTGCCCTCGCTACTAAAACAATAAAACGGTTATACTTTATAAAGTGTAACCTTTTTTTTTAAAATATTACTTCATCAGATATTTGCTGAAGAAATGGTAGGACTTCATCCTCAACAATACTATAATAAATATCTACTCCCTTATTATCAATACCTTTATACCTTTTAGATAAATTCAAAGAAGACTCAGCACTTAAATGAGAGAAGATAATACAGCTTGCTAGATAAGATCCATTGGAGTTGGGATGTTTTTCATCTTCCATTAATAAACTAAACTGTGGGTATTTTTCTTGAAATAACTTAAATGCTCTTCCAACAGGTATTAACTTAGTAGTTGTCCCTTCAATTATCTGTTTAATACTCTCTTCTATAGGATATTCATCATTATTTATATTAAACTGCTCCATAGATGGATACATCCATGTAGAAAAGAAATGAATTTGAGTAGAAGCTGGTATAATTGATCTTATCTGATCGAAATAAAATTTTGAATTACCATTCGCATTAGTTAATATGTTTGTGCTATGCTCTTGAATAATTATATGGTCAAAAGTCTCACTTTCTAGTAATGATTTTAAATCAGGATTGTTCCAATGTATTTTTAGAGTAGCAGAAGGAACTGTAAAATGTCTAACATCCCAATTTAGACCTCTTTCAATTGACATTTTTTCTACCTGAGATGGAAGATTCCAATAAAATGTAAAACTATTACCTATAAATAGAATTTTTTCATTGATAATTGAAAAAGGGAGAGCTTCAGACTCAGCATATGTTTCCGAAGCACTTGAAGAACAAGAGACAAAAACTAGAAATATAAGTAACTTAATAAATCTCATTTTATTCAAATTCTGAAACTGTTCCTTCCCAGTCTGGATCTGCAGCACCAATCCATTTATTATTTATTGTGTCAAGAGCAACAGCATGAACTCTTCCAAAATACCCTTCTTGCCTAATTTTTTCTACATTATAGAATTCAGGATAATATACATCATCATTAAATCTATCTATTCCTAAATGACCTTCGACATATCTTGGACTATCATACATATACGTTCTAGGCATTACTAAAGCATCATATAATCTAAATTTTTGCTTTAAATATCTATAAGCAACCTGGTTAATTGCTATTGGAATTTTATTTCCTCCAGCTGCACCAAGTGCAAGTACCACTTGATCATCACTTGTAAATAAAGTAGGTGAAATATGAGATGAAGATCTATCTCCTGGTTTATCTTGCCCTAAATATCCTCCTAAATAAGGACCCATAGTAACATTGTAAAGAAATCCAAGGCCTTTTGTAGCAACTTTTGATCCCATATTTGGTCCCAAAGTTTGAGTAAGAGATACTACATTCCCATACTTGTCAGAAGTAGTTAAATGTGCTGTATGCTCAAGTGCAATGTCCTGGTAATCATATTTTTTAACTTCATTATTATAAGTTATAACCATATTTGTTGACTCAATCTTATCTGCAATTCTTTTAGCTGTTTGTTTAGATAAAATACTTCTAACAGAATCAATATTATTCTGATATGGTCTATATCTGTATGATTCTTCAACAGCAGAAGAAACCTTTATAGTCCAATCTTTTTCATCATTAATGCTAAGGTTATCAAATGTTTGAATCATGTTTATAGTTATTGACCCATATGATGGAAGGTTTAGAGTATGAATTTGATAGTCATTAAATTCACCACTTAAAACTTCAGACTCCATAGCTGAATAATTTTTTAAATCATCAAGAGTTATAAATCCTCCATTTGATTGAATATCATCAACCATCTTTTGTGCAACTTCTCCCTCATAGAATCCTTTTTTTCCTTTTTCTGAAATAATTCTAAGAGTATTGGCAAGATCTTTTTGGACTAGAACATGACCATTTCTATATGATTCTCCTTCTGAATCCAAGAAATAGAATTTCGATCCTTCAAATAACTTTAATTTTTCTTTTTCGCTTTGAAATCTTTTAATTCCACCAGGAAGAACAAGAAAGCCTTCTTCTGCAATTTTAATTGCAGGCTGCATTATTGTTTTTAAATCAAGGTTCCCATTTTCTTCATGAAGTTTAATTAGACCTGCAACAACACCAGGTATACCTATTGTCTTATATCCAAAACTAGGTAACTCCTCATCACTATCTTTAAAGCTTTGAGGTATTTGCGTAGTTCCATCAATTCCGTGGATATTCCCATTTGCCTGCTTGTATATGACTTGAAGTCTTCCTCCTATTCCACTCATGCTTGGTTCAACCACAGTTAAGGTAAATGAAGCAGCAACAGCAGCATCAAATGCATTTCCTCCTTTAGAGAAAATCAACTTACCCGTTTCTGAAGCAAGAGGGTGTGGTGAAGAAATTACACTATTTGAATATTTAGAATTATCCGAACAGCCTATTGCTAAAATTGATAATATTAGCCCAAATGTTTTTAAAGAATTAAGCATAAAAAAAAAGGTTTGTAAAATTTACAAACCTTTTTTTAAAGTTTTACTGATTAACCTCAGTTTTTGTAAAAATACCTGGATCATCAGCTGGAGCATTTGAATTTGAATTTAATTCAGTTGCTGCATAAGGCATCCTCTCAGGATATGGAGGATTAGGCCCAAGAACAAGAGTAAAAGGAACTGAAATTGCAGAATCCGATTTTCTTAATCTTCTTGCATCATTAAATGGTATATGCATTCCAAAACCACTGACGTATCTTTCCTCAATTACTTCTCTAAGAAAAGCAGATTTAGAATCAATACCATCAGTATTTTCAATACCACCAGAATTAAAGTCAGAAGCTACATAAGCCTCATATTTAAAGCCTCCAGAGTTGTGATTATCATTTAGATTACCTCCGGAATTAAGCCATGCTCTAACATTGTTAAGGTGCGGAAGACCGTCAGCTAAACTTCCTTGTCTAGCTTTAGCTTCAGCTAAAATTAGCTCATTTTCAAAAAATGTAACCATATTTTGAGGTTCTGTTTCAGCAATAATTCCTGTATTTGCAGAACCACTAGATGAATTAATTTTATAATACCCATATCTTGCAGTCTCATCAGTTTTAGAGTTATTCCTATTAGTTGAATAATCATTACTTAATAACTGAAGAAGATAACTTTCAGAACCACCAGAAGAATTTCCTAAATCTCCTGCTCTAGATCCATTCAAGATAGTAGCAAATAAGTTTTGATCACCTGATTGAGTACCTGGTGGCTTATATTGCATATCTCCTGAGGCAGAGCTAATTCCATTACTAGCAGCAGAAATTGCACCAGCATAATCTTTTTTATGAAGATTAAAACGAGCAACTAGAGTATAAGCAGCTTCTATCCATTTATCTTTATTTCCTCCAAAGTATATATCCTGAGATAGGCTACTTGAAGCAGCTGACTGAAGAGTTGAAATCCCAGCTGTTAGTTTAGCAATAGCTGCATTATACACAGATATTTGACTATCAAAAACTGGATCTTCAATTTCAGGGTTCCCAGCCTCACTATATGGTATTCCGCCCCATAGTGAAGCAGCTGTACCAAATGCATGGCCTTCTATAATTTGTGCTATACCAACTAGTAATGTATTAGATGAGTTTTCTTGAAGTTGTCTCATATTATTTAATACACCAACATATAGGGCAAACCATTCACTGTTTGATTCTACTGTTGATAAAGCATATCCGTAGATATTTGAGTACAAGGAGCTAAATCCTATTAACTGACCGGAGTACATACCACTAATTCTATTAAGATGTCCTAGCTGTAATTGAATATTTGCTAATTGTGCACCTGTTAAAAATAGCTTATCCTCAACATCAGTTATTAAAATATCATTTGGATTTGAGTTAATATCTTCATTCAGGTCTTCACATGAAAATGAGAAAACTAAAAGAAGAGCTAAAATCGATTTTGTAAATATTTTTTTCATCTTATTAATAATTTATCGTTAAACTAAAAAGAAAACCTTTCGACTGAGGATTTGTAAAGTACTCAACACCTTGAGCAACACTTACACCCTTTGTATTAATCTCTGGATCAATTCCATCAACATTGTTAATATTAATTAGATCCCTTCCTGTGAAAGTTACAATTACATCGCTTAATCCAAGATTTGTTACTATAGGAGTATCTATCACATAACTTAATGATAGGTCTCTCAACTTCGTCCAGGTTGCATCTGCAATAGAAAAGTTGTAGGCTTGGTTATCACCAAAACCTCCTCCGATACCAGTTCTATACCAGTTCTCGTCAAGAAGTACTGGACCAGCACCAAAGTCTTTAATGTTTCCTCTAACAGTCGTACCTGCAGGTATTGTATTACCTCTGTAATTAACCAAAGATTGATCGAGAGTTATTCTGTTAGCTGTTTCTTGAGTAGTTCCAAATCTTCTTAAAACCCATAATGTTCTTGGAGAAAATTCACCACCCTGAGAATGCTCTAACACAGCATTAAGTCTTAATTTTTTATATCTCATACTAAGTGAAATACCACCTCTCCAATCTGGATTAGGGTCACCTAATACAATTGGACTTGATGTTATCTGAGGGAATCCATTTGAATTTAAATCAAAACTTCCATCAGGATTTGTCTTTGAACCTGTTCCATAAAGAACACCTAGTGGGTATCCAACTACAGCTCTTGAACTAACTGATGCACCTGGCGATAAGTTAATAGACTCAGTTCCGTAAAGATCTGTTACCTCATTATCATTTTTTGACCAGTTAATTGCCGTAGATAGACTAAAGTCTTCCTTGTCTATAAGATCAAGACCAAGGTCAACCTCTAAACCATTGTTAGTCATCTCACCATAGTTACCATATTGAGTAGAAAAACCAGTTGAAGGTGATAATGAAACATCTAATAAAATACCTTCAATAATGTTATCATAATATGTTAAAGAAAGTGATACTTTATCATCTAAAAATCTAAAGTCACCCCCTATTTCCCACTCAGTTTTAATTTCTGGTTCTAGATTTGGATTTCCAAGGTTATTGTCTAATCTAAATCCACCTCCAAATAAGTTACTATCAAGAGGATCACTATATGTAGAATAACCAAACCCACCCTCTGCTAAAGTTTCAAACTTGTGAGCGGCTGGTTGAACACCTACCTGACCCCAAGAGGCTCTTAATTTTGCAAAAGAAATTGCATTCGATTGAATTACATCCTCAGTTAAAACCCATGCTGCATCTGCTGCAGGATAGAAAAAGGTTCCACTTATAGTAGAAGAAGCTTCTTGTGCTCCTGATAGATTAATAAATAATTGATCATCTATATCAAAATTTAATATTCCATAACCTCTGTTAGATCTACTAAATGATTTAAATCCATCAAAAGTTGATGCTTCAGAAGAAGTATTAAGAGCAGTTGTTCTTTTTGCAGAATTCACTAGAAATCCTGTAATATTTCCAGATAATCTTGAATACTTTCTATCATTGTAACTCCAACCAACAGTAGCAGTAAGATTTACTTCGTCAGATAGTTGAAAGTTTGCCTTACCAATTACATCTAAAGCAGAATTTCTTATATCCAAAGCATCTTCTTGGTATTGCCCATTTGCTCTTGAGCTGGCATCTCCAATTGGGAAGAAATATGTTCTTTTATCATCTGCAACATCAATATTACCCCTTGTAATCACTTGTAACCAATTTGTTGGTTTTATTGTAATTTGAGGAGTTACTGTTACCCTGTTTACTTTAGTACTAGACTCTTGTTCATTTACAGTCCAAAGTGGATTTGTATATGATTGGTTAGAACTTTGACCAATTGGTTTTCTGTATGATCTACCACGGTTAATATACTCAGTTCCACCAGAACTATAATATGTACCCTTGTAGTCTCTACCATCAAAATCCGGCGGAGTTCTAAGAAGTCCTAGCATTAAACCTGATACATTAGAACTCTGCTGAATTCTATTTGAGTTAGTATAGGTATATGACATTTTAGATGATAATGTAATCTTGTCATTAATTTTAGCTTCATAATTTAATCTAGCATTAGTTCTCTCGTAAGTTGCATTTTTAATCATACCATCTTGATCTAGATGACCTAAACTAAAGAAGTAATTACTATTTTCATTACCACCACTTACTGTTAAATCATTTTGTAAAGCATTTCCTGTTCCAAAAACAGAGTCAAAGTTTTCATCGACATATGTATCGGTTGAATTCTTTGTAGCAATTGCTTGATACTTTCTACCATTTTCAGCAATAAAATATGCACCTGATTTATATGCGTCTTGACCACCTGATCTATTTGGAATGTAATCACCCCAAGATTCAGCTCTGTTTTCTCCAAAGACACCGCTTCTTCCTTGTCCCCAAGTATTTTGCATTGGGATTCTTTCAGAAATTTCATCAAAAGAGTAAGAAGATTTGAAGGAAATCTTAGCTTCACCTCTTTGCCCTTTCTTTGTTGTTATTACAACAACACCGTTAGCGGCTCTACTTCCATATAAAGACGCAGCTGATGCACCTTTTAAAACGTTTACTGATTCAATATCTGCAGGATTTATATCATTTAGACGTGATCCTTGAGTAACACCACCGTTACCTCCAGTAATATTATTACCACCGGCATATGATGTAGTATTGTCTAGAGGAACACCATCTACAATTATTAATGGCTGAATTGAACCATCAATTGTATTTGCACCTCTAATTCTTATTGTACTTCCTGCACCAGGGTCACCATTAGATCTTGTAATTCTAACACCTGAGGCTTTACCACTCAAAGCATTAACAACAGTTGGCTCGGCAGACCGAATAACATCATCTGCATTTACTACAGATGAGGTAGAACCCTGTTGATCCCTAACAGCCGCAAAACCTAAGGCAGTAACAACTACTTCCTCAAGTTCATTATCTAGCTGAAGAGAAATATTAAGATTAGATTGACCAGATACAGTAATATACTGAGTAGTATATCCTATAAAACTAATCGCAAGGACTTGTCCTTGACTAGCAGCAATTTCAAAATTTCCATCAAAATCTGTTGACACACCAGTACTAGTTCCGTCAATAACAACGTTAGCACCAGGAAGTGGTACTCCATTTTCGTCACTAACAATACCAGTTATGTTTTGACCAACCGATAATAATGAAAATAAAAGAAATACTGTACTTAATAGTATTCTCATATTAATTGATTTTATTTTTTGTTATTAATAAAAAGATATTAATTATAATATCAAATTCACAATTTTAAATACAATTTTTTAAATTTATGATATGGAAGATATTACATACAAATGTGAAAAGTGTGGTATGTCAGTCAAAAGCCAATGTGCAAAGTGTGATGAGCCACTTCAAAACAAGACAATAACAGTAGATAGTGGTGATGAAGTTCAAGTATCATTCTGCCCTCAATGTGACGGGATGATAAAATCGCCTATGTGCTGTGGAATGGATATGTCTTGCGAACTTTAATTTCAAATAATTAAACTAGTCCTTATCAATAACTGGATATTCAACTCCAAGTTGCTCCATATAAGTATCATATTTGGTCTCATCAAAGTAGAATTTCTTCATTTCATCCCTATATTTTTCCATTTTATCACTATTTAAATATACTGGTGGGGGATCCTTTTGTGAGATCATAGGTCTGTAAAAATCCTCTTTGCTTTGAACATTTTCAAAATAATCCTTAGCCTCAACAAGTTTCTCAGGTTTTAATAAAAAGTCTAGTACAGTCATAGCAACCACTTTTGCTCCAGCATTAGCACCTTTATGAGCAATTGGTGTGGCAGATGCAATACTAGCAGACCAGTGATGTGAAGTTATATTAGGAATATTTGAAGGAAATCTAAGAACTACAGTTGGAACTTTCCATGAAACATCTCCAATATCATCAGATCCACCACTAACGTTGTAAGGAAGAGGCTTTCTTAGTGGAGCTAATTTAGTAGCAAGTCCATTTGCTGACTCTAATCCAATTTCTTTTTGAACTGCTTTTGCAAGAGCTTGATCGGCTTCAGACCACTTTGGTAATCCAACTGTTTTTATATTTTCATACATTTCCTCTGCAATTATTTTATTGAAATGCCTTGGCCAAGCAGCTCCAAGAACTTCGGACTCATAAGTTGTATTAGTCATTAGTGCGGCACCTTCAGCCATTTTATTTGCAACATCATACAAATTCATAATCCCCTTGTAAGTAATTTCTCTTAAAAAAAACCAGATTGATGCTTTTGAAGGAACCACATTTGGTTGATCACCAGATTCTAGGAAAATTGAATGAGATCTATGATCTGGGTGTAGATGCTCTCTTCTATAATTCCATCCAATATTCATTAATTCTGCTGCATCTAATGCACTTTTTGCTCTCCATGGTGAACCAGCAGAGTGAGCAGTTTCTCCACTAAAACTATATTTTACAGAAATTAGTCCAGTCCCCGAAGGTCTACCCCATGAAGTTGACATATTTGAACTCACATGAGTGAAGATACACATGTCTACATTATCAAAATAACCATCCCTAACATACCATGCTTTGGAACCGAGTATCTCCTCTGCAACTCCGGGCCATAATAGTAATGTTCCATTAATATTATTTTCAATCATAACCTTTTTTATAGATAATGCAGCTGTAATTACAATTGGAAGTCCAATATTATGTCCTTCACCATGACCAGGAGCACCCTCAACAACTGGTTTTTCATAAGCTACCCCAGGATACTGCGAAGTAGATGGAACTCCATCGAAGTCACTTCCTAATGCAATAACTGGTCCTCCTGAACCATTTGACCACTTAGCTAGCCATGATGTTGGAATGTCAGATATATTATACTGTAACTCAAATCCATTTTCCTCAAGAATATTACTCAAATATTTTGATGTTTCAAATTCTTGAAATCCAAGCTCACCAAAACTAAAAACCTTGTCAATCATAACCTGTGTCATCTTTTTGTCCTCCTCAACTAGTTTAGCAGCATGACTTTTCAAATTATTTATTTTTCTCTTTGAAAAATTTTGCGAATAAGTATTATGTAAAGTTCCTACTATTAGAAGGAAGAATATGGTTTTCTTTAATTTGTTCATAATTGAAATTTAATAATAATGTCTTTTAAAAGATTCTATAGCAGCATAATCCGCGAGGCCCATCTTTTTGTATTTTTCGGCAGTTTCACTATTTCTTTCTTCGGCTCTTACCCAAAATTCTCTAAGGTCTTGACCTTGGAACATTACACCATCTTTTTGAGTTTGATGGAAGAAAATTGCCTTTCTTTTTCTTAGTACTTGAGCTGGACTCATTGGAACAGCCATATCAATATCATGCACATCCCAATCCAACCAAGCTCCTCTGTATAACCACAACCAACAATCCTTAATAAATTTTTCACCCTTTAATGTATCTAAGGCATCCAGAATTACATCTAAACAGACTTTGTGAGTTCCATGAGGATCTTCTAAATCTCCAGCAGCAAAAATCTGATGAGGTTTAATTTTTTTAATTAATGAAGCTGTAATTAGTACATCTTTTTTTGTGGGAGGGTTCTTCTTAATTCTTCCTGTGTCATAGAAAGGTAGATTCATAAAATGAGTATTTGAATCTGGAATTCCAATATATCTTGTAGCAGCTATGGCCTCTCTTTTTCTAATAAATCCTTTTAAATCTCTTACAGCTTGTGAATCGATTTTATCTGGCTTGTTATTCTTTAATTCCTTTATTAATTCACTAACAGGTACTTTAGAGTCATTCTTAAACATATCCTTGGAAACCTCTATAAACTTAAGTGCATCATGGTCTGATACAGCAATATTTCCTTTTACTTGGTATGCAATATGCACTTCGTGACCTTGAGATACAAGTCTGTCAAATGTTCCTCCCATTGACACTACATCATCATCAGGATGAGGGCTAAAAATAATTACTCTTTTAGAGTTAGGAGATTTTCTCTCAGGTCTAGTTGAGTCATCAGCTCCTGGTTTTCCTCCTGGCCATCCAGTAATTGTATTTTGAAAGTGGTTAAACATATTAATGTTTAAATCATATGAAGATCCCTCAAGAGCAAGTAGATCAGATAATCCATTTTTGTTGTAATCTTCATCTGTTAGTTTCAGTATAGATTTTCCTGTTGTTTCACAGAGCCAAACTATTGCTCTTCTCTTCATTGAATCAATCCAATCAATTGAACTAACTAGCCAAGGTGTTTTAAATCTTGTTAATTCACTTGCTGACTCATTATCAAGAACAAGAGTTGTGTTTTTATGATTCTGAAGGTAAGTAGTTGGTATTAATGAGGTAACATTATTCTCTACTGATTTTTTAACGATTAAACTTTTGTGTAAACCCCATGCCATTACAATAATTCTCTTTGCATTAAAAATTGTTCTAACTCCCATAGTTATTGCCTTAGTAGGGACATTTTCAATACCATTAAAACTTTTACTTGCATCAAACCTAGTTGTATGATCAAGGGTTATAAGTCTTGTCTTTGAGTTGAAATGAGAACCAGGTTCATTAAAGCCTATGTGTCCAGTTCTTCCAATGCCTAGTAACTGTATGTCAATTCCTCCACATTTTTCAATTTCTTTCTCATATGAAGAACAGAATTTTTTTATTTCTTTCTCACCTATTTCTCCAGAGGGTATATTAATATTTTCTTTAGGAATATCAATATGATCAAATAGATTTTCATTCATGAAATGATGATAACTGTTGATATCATCTTTTTTAATACCATAATATTCATCAAGATTAAAAGCAATTACATTTTTAAAGCTCAATGATTCATTTTTATGAATCTTTATTATTTCTTGATAAACTATTGAAGGTGAGGAACCAGTAGCAAAACCTATTACACAACTTTTATTTTTTTCTTGTTTAGATTTAACTAAATCACAAATTTCTCGCGCAATAAGACTAGAAGCTTCTTGTGAACTTTCAAAATTAACAGTGTGAAGTTTTTCAAATCTAGTCTCCTCGTTGATTCCTGGAGATTGATACTTGAGGTTTTTTTTGGCCATTTTTTCTTTCTCTTATGAAATTACAAAGTTAATAATGTTTTCATTAATTTATTCTCATGTTTTTTTAATTTTACAAAGTCAACTTAATATCTCAATTATCTTAGTATGAATACAATCATTATAGGAAGTGGGCCAGCTGGATATACAGCGGCAATTTATGCAGCTAGAGCTGATCTTAAACCAATAATATATACTGGGTTAGAACCAGGTGGTCAATTAACTACTACAACTGAAGTAGATAATTTTCCTGGATACCCTCAAGGTGTTGATGGGCCAACCATGATGAATGAATTAAAAGAACAAGCAGAAAGATTTGGAACAAAAGTTGAAGTTGATTTTATTTCAAGAGTAGAATTTTCTAAAGAAAAAGGCGGTGTACATAAGATATACACTCAAAATGGAGATGAAATTCAATCTAAAGCAATAATAATATGTACAGGTGCTTCAGCTAAATATCTTGGTCTCCCAAGTGAGCAAAAACTCATTGGAGGTGGAGTCTCAGCTTGTGCAGTTTGTGATGGCTTCTTTTATAAGAATCAAGATGTTGCTGTAGTAGGTGGAGGAGATAGTGCTATTGAGGAAGCAACATATTTAGCAAAAATTTGTAATAATGTTACCATGTTAGTAAGAAAGGATCACTTTAGAGCTTCAAAGGCAATGCAACATCGATTAAGCAATTTTAAAAATATTAATGTGCTTTTTAATTCTGAAATAGATGAAGTATTGGGGGACAATGTTGTTGAAGGAATAAAAATTAAAAATAATATCACCAATGAGTTTTCTCAAGTTAATATTACCGGTTTATTCATTGCCATTGGCCACACTCCAAATACAGATATTTTTAAAGGTATTGTTGATATGGATGATAGCGGATATATATTAACAGACAAGACTTCAACAAAAACAAACATACCTGGAGTTTTTGCTGCAGGTGATGTACAAGATAAAGATTATAGACAAGCAATTACAGCTGCTGGTACTGGTTGTATGGCAGCCCTTGATGCAGAAAGATATTTACAAGAAATTTAAATTCTTTTTGATGCTTTTAACCACCTTACAGGAAGGTTGTCATTTAAGGCATCTTGATAATCACTTTCAAGACAAGGTAAAAATTTAATTTTATCATTACTGGCTGAGGTTACTGTCATCCACCATCTCTCTGAAATTTTACTTTTATAAAAAATAATATCCCTGCCTGAAGTTTGAACTATATATTTAAAAAACAGTTGAGAATCGTCAAAGTTTGATTCATTTATTCTATTATTTAAACTGTCAATAAAATACCAAATGATTTCAGAATATAATTTATTTGAAACCTGATTTTTATTTAAGTCAAACAATCCAAAAAAGGATGTCTTATTACTTTGACCTGCATATTTACTTAATATACAAGCAAGTCTTGTATCTATTCCATTAGGATTAGAGTTTCCAGAGAATGATAATGATTTCATGTCAAAACCGACTATATCAGCATCTCGAATAATTGGTTCAGCTCGCATATTATTTTCTGAAATTTCACCCAATGAAATTTTTTCAAAGAATAATTTATCCATTAGCTCTATCTCTTTATATGAGCATAGGTGTCGTTGGTACCCTATATTTGTAAAATCATTTAATTTGTTAGAATCATCCAGTATAATTTTATTCATGTATGTTCTACCTGAAATTATATCTGAATCTTGATATAAGTCAAATTGATTATCAATTGATACAATATTTACTTTATCAGAGTAAGAGTCAAAAGATTTAAAAACTGGATAAATAATATCATTGCTTCCTCCAATTATTACTAAAGTAATTTTTTTTGAATGTAATTCCTTACATATATCATATAGGGCATGATAAGTATCCTCAACAGTATTTCCATTGGGAAGATCACCTAAATCAGATATGGATATCTTCCATTTACCCTCTTTTAGTTTGTAAAGCTCCTTTCTAAGAATGTTTAAATCTTGTATATCAGATTCAAAATAAGAGTTTCTAGTTTCACTAATTCCAATTATGCAAAGATTTGATGAATCAATATCAGGAATACCTGATTGGTCTCTATGAAATTTTATTTTATTAAAAAGTGATCCTTGTAGGTGATTTTCATCTAATTCGTTGAGTAAATTTTCTGAAACAGGTTTTAATAGCTCAAGGCTCATTTTTTCTTTTTTGGATTTAGATATTCTTTAGCAATATCTAATGTAATAGTTTTAGGGTCAATTTCTTTTGGAATTTCTATTTTCTTCTTACCCATTGAGATAACTGACCTACCCCATCTGCCTTTTTCAAGCTTTATGCCTTCATCAACCCACTCAGCAATTAATTTTTCTTTTTCCTTTTTTAATTTTAACTCAATTAGTTCTTCAATATTATCTATTGTAAGATTATCAAAGTCATATGTCTTATTTACGTTAATAAACATTTCATTCCACTTTATAAATGGTCCAAACCTACCCTTTCCTTTTGTTACTGGTAAATCGTTATAAATGTGAATAGGTTCATCTGCTTTTAACTTTTCGTCAATCAGCGGAATTGCAGAGTCTATATCAACTGAATGTGGATCAATTTCCTTTGGTATTGAAATAGATTTTGATGAATATTTTAAATATGGTCCATATCTACCATTATTGACAGTTACAATCTCTCCCTTATAAGTTCCAATTTCCTTAGGAAACTTAAATAGTTCTAGTGCTTCGTCTAAAGTTATTGTGTCTAACTGCTGTTCTTTAGTTAGGCTAGCAAAAATTGGTTTATCCTCATCATCAACTGTTCCTATTTGAGCAATTGGACCAAACTTTCCAAGCCTTACCTTAACAACTCTTCCTGAGACTGGATCATCTCCTAAAATTTTTTCACCAGATTGTCTTTCAGCTGTGTCTTTTACAATATTTACATTCGTGTGAAAATCTGTATAAAATTGTTTGATTATATCAGTCCAATTTTGATTTCCCTCAGCTATCTTATCAAAACTTTTTTCAACCTCTGCTGTAAATCCGTAATCAAGGATATTATTGAAATTATCAACTAAAAAGTCATTTACAATTATCCCAATATCAGTAGGCACAAGCTTACCTTTGTTAGAACCAGTCTTTTCAGTTAAATTACTCTCAATAATATCTCCATTTTTTAGTTCTATGGATTTGTATGTCCTTTCTTGGCCTTCGTTATCACCTTTTGATACATAACCTCTGTTTTGTATTGTTGATATTGTAGTAGCATAAGTTGCAGGTCTACCAATACCAAGTTCCTCCAATTTTTTAACTAAAGATGCTTCGGTATACCTTGAAGGGGGTCTAGAGAATGATTCTCTTGATATAATATTAATTAAATCAAGATTTTCATTAACATTTAATTGTGGTAAAGTGCCTTTTTCTTCCTGAGTCTCATCATCAGTTCCTTCATTATAAACTCTAAGAAAACCATCAAATTTAATTACTTCACCTCTTGCAATAAATACTTCATCAAAAGAGTTAGAGTTGATATTTACAACTGTTCTCTCAATTTGTGCATCTGACATTTGTGAAGAAATTGTCCTTCTCCATATAAGTTGATACAATCTTTGCTGATCATAATCGGAGGAAATATCTTCAACAGAAATATCTGTTGGTCTAACAGCTTCATGAGCCTCTTGAGCTGATTTATTTTTGTTTTTATAATTTCTAAGATTTACATAACTATCTCCATACTTACTCTCAATTTTAGATAAAATTGATGATTTAGCTTCTTCTGATATAGTAACACTATCTGTTCTCATATATGTTATTAAACCTGCTTCATAGAGTTTTTGAGCAGTTGACATTGTCCTAGTAACACCAAAGCCTAATTTCCTTGAAGCCTCTTGCTGAAGCGTTGATGTAGTAAAAGGAGGTGTAGGAGATTTCTTAGCTGGTTTTTTTTCTACATTAGACACAGTATATGTACTATTGATATTTTTTTGAAGAAATGCCTTAACTTCTTCAGCAGAATCAAATTTATTGTTAAGCTCAGCCTTAAGGTTGACTCCACTAGAATTTTTAAAAGTTCCAATTGACTTGTAAGTACTATTTGTTAAAAAGTTTTTAATCTCTCTTTCCTTCTCAACGATAAGTCTTACAGAAACGGATTGAACTCTACCAGCAGAAAGGCCTGTCTTAACTTTTCTCCACAATACTGGTGATAATTCATAACCTACTAATCTGTCTAATACTCTTCTAGCCTGTTGAGCATTTACAAGATTATAGTTTATCTCTCTAGGACTATCTAATGCAGCTAAAATTGCATTTTTAGTTATTTCATGAAATACTATTCGATCATAGTCTTTATTAGTCAAGTTTAAATTTTCAAATAAGTGCCAAGCAATTGCCTCTCCTTCTCTATCTTCATCACTAGCCAACCAAACTTTATCAGACTCACTAACATACTTCTTTAGGTCTTTTATAACAGGTTTCTTTTCTGTAGGAATTATATATTTTGGTTTAAAATCATTTTCAACATCAACTCCTAATTCTTTAACTGGAAGATCTGAAATATGCCCAACACAAGACACAACTTTAAAGTCTTGTCCCAAAATTTTCTCAATAGTCTTTGCTTTTGTAGCAGACTCAACAATGACTAAATTTTTTGGCATATTTTATTTTTTGGGCCTAAATGTAATTAGATTTATTCTTTTGAATCAAAAAAAAATAAAAATTTTAAAATTTGTTTAACATAATTGCTAGTTAGTTTTAAAGAAAGTAATTTTGTAATCAGATGAAAGTTGAGCAGATATATACTAAGTGTTTATCTCAAGGTTCTTACTACATTGAGAGTAATAATGAGGTAGCTATTATTGACCCTTTAAGAGAGGTTGATGTATATATATCTAAAGCTAAAACAAGTAATTCAAAAATCAAATACATTTTTGAAACACACATTCATGCAGATTTTATTAGTGGTCATTTAAATCTTGCAAAAAAATCAGGAGCAGAAATAGTTTATGGGCCTAAAGCAGAAACTAGTTTTGAAAATATAGTTGCAAAAGATTATCAAGAGTTTAAAATTGGTGATATAACTATAGTTGCAATTCACACTCCAGGACACACCATTGAAAGTACCACTTATTTATTGAAAGATTCATCTGGAAAAGATTATGCTATTTTTACTGGAGATACTCTTTTCTTAGGTGATGTTGGTAGACCAGACTTATCTCAAAATTCTAGTATGAGCAATAGAGATTTAGCCTCAATGTTATTCGATAGCCTTAGAAATAAGATAATGACTCTAAGTGATGATGTTATTATTTACCCAGGACATGGTGAAGGAAGTTCATGTGGAAAAGATCTTAGCTCAGAGACTATTGGAAATTTAGGTGATCAAAAAAAGACTAATTATGCGCTTAGAGAGAATATGACAAAAGATGAATTTATCAGAGAAGTTTTAGATGGATTATTAGATCCTCCAAAATATTTTCCTGATAATGTAATGTTGAACAAAGAAGGTTATGATGAATCTGATGAAATAATTAATAGGAGTTTTAATAGTTTAACTGCTAAAGAAGTTAATAATATGATCAAGGAAAAGGTAACAATACTTGATGTAAGAAGTGTTGAAGATTTTTCATCATCTCACATACCAGGTTCAATTTTTATTGGATTAGATGGAAGATTTGCTCCATGGGTTGGAGAAATATTAGAAGATGTCTCTAAAAAGTTAATTTTAATTGCACCTAAAGGCAGAGAAAAAGAAGCTATTATTAGACTATCAAGAGTTGGTTTTGACAATGTTATTGGATATCTAGAAGGTGGAATTAATAGCTGGATTAAAAATGGTGGTATTATTAATAAAGTATTAAATGAATCTGCATCAAAATTCTCAACTATAGATAATGATAAAGATATCCTTGATGTAAGATCAAAAAATGAACACAAAAGCGAATCATTACTAAACTCTATTAATATTCCTCTGATTGATCTAAGTAAATCTATTGATAAAGTTTCTTTTGAAAAAACATTTTATGTTCACTGCAAAGGGGGTTACAGAAGTATGATAGCAGCATCAATTCTTCTTGCTAACGGAATATCAAACTTTTCAAACATACCTGGAGGTTATGATAAAATCAAAAATTATAATTCATAAATACTGACAAATTGGCATAATTTAAATTAATTGAGTAATTTTACTAAAAATTAATTTTTATCAAAAAGAAGTCTTTATTTATTGAAACATATGGGTGTCAGATGAATTTTGCTGACAGTGAAGTTGTTGCATCTATATTAAAAAAAGATGGCTATGAATTAACTGATGATTCAAAGAGCGCAAATCTAGTTTTATTAAATACCTGTTCAATAAGAGATAAGGCTGAGCAAACAGTTCGAAATAAACTTAAAACATATAATTCTTACAAAAAGGATAATAGTAATCTAAAAATAGGGCTTTTAGGTTGTATGGCTGAAAGGTTAAAGGATAAGCTTCTTGAAGAAGAAAAGATGGTTGACTTAGTTGTAGGACCAGATTCATACAAAGACCTTCCAAACCTATTAGATGAGGTTGATCATAACCAAAAGGCAGTTAATGTTATATTATCAAAGTCTGAAACCTATGGAGATATTTCACCAGTAAGAATTCATAACAACGGTATTAATGCATTCGTATCAATTACAAGAGGATGTGACAACATGTGCACATTTTGTGTTGTACCATTTACAAGAGGTAGAGAGAGAAGTAGAAATCCTGACAGCATATTAAGAGAGATAGATGAGTTAAATCAAAAAGGTTATAAAGAAATAACTTTACTTGGACAAAATGTTGATAGTTATTTATGGTATGGTGGAGGTCCTAAAAAAGACTTTAAAAAGGCCACAGAAGAGCAAAAGAAAAATTCTATAAAATTTTCAAGCTTACTTGACTTAGTTGCTTCAAGTTTTCCTGAAATCAGAATAAGATTTTCAACTTCTAATCCTCAGGATATGACAATTGATGTAATTGAAACAATGTCAAAATATAATAATATCTGTAACTATATTCACCTTCCAATTCAGTCTGGAAGTGACAGAATTTTGAAAAAGATGAATCGACTTCATACTAGAGAGGAATATCTTGAACTTGTAAAGAAAATAAGAGAAATAATACCTAATTGTGGTATTTCCCATGATATGATTACTGGTTTTCCATCCGAAACTGAAAGAGATCATCAAGATACTTTATCTCTTATGGAAGAAGTAAAGTATGATTTTGGATATATGTTTGCTTATTCTGAAAGACCAGGAACTTATGCGGCTAGACACTTTAAAGATGATATCTCTCCAGAAATTAAACAAAGAAGGTTAGAGGAAATAATTACTCTTCAACAAAAACATAGCCTAGAAAGAAATAAAAGTTTCATAAATAAAAATTGCGAAGTACTAATAGATAAAGAATCAAAAAAATCAAATGATTTTTGGAGTGGAAGAACAACTGAAAATAATGTTGTTGTTTTTCCTAAATACAATTTTAAATTGGGTGATACTGTAAATGTTGATATTAGTGATTGTACAACTGCAACTCTAATTGGAAATATTAATCAATTAAAAACTAAAGTATAATGGAATCAGTTTTAACAGTAAAACAAAGGTTTGGTATAATTGGAGATAACCCTAAACTTAATAGAGCAATTGAAAAATCAATTCAAGTTGCTAACTCTGATATATCTGTCCTTGTTACAGGTGAGAGTGGAGTTGGTAAAGAGAACATTCCTAAAATTATTCATCAGTATTCTCATAGAAAACATGCAAAATATATTGCAGTTAACTGTGGAGCAATTCCTGAGGGGACAATTGATTCTGAATTATTTGGGCATGAAAAAGGAGCATTTACAGGAGCTACAGCAAACAGGAGTGGTTATTTTGAAGTAGCAGATGGAGGAACAATATTTCTAGATGAAGTTGGTGAACTTCCACTTTCAACTCAAGTCAGACTTTTAAGAATTCTTGAAAGTGGAGAATATATTAAAGTTGGATCTTCAAAAGTTCAAAAAACTAATGTAAGAATAGTGGCCGCAACCAATGTTAATATGGATGAGGCAATAAAAAAAGGAAAATTTAGAGAAGATCTTTTTTACAGACTTAGTACTATAATTATTAATATACCACCATTGAGAGATAGAAAAGATGATATCCCTATCTTATTCAGAAAATTTGCATCTGATTTTGCCCAAAAATACAATATGCCAACCTTAAGACTTGATGAATCCGCTCAAGATTTGCTTTGTCAACAAGATTGGAAAGGTAATATTAGACAATTAAGAAATGTTGCTGAACAAATGTCAATATTAGAAAAAGAAAGAAATCTTAAAAGTGATACTTTAAATAATTATCTTCCAAATAAAGTTTCAAAACTTCCGGCAACTCTTGATGATGTTAAAGAAGATTCATCCTCTTTTTCATCAGAGCGTGAAATACTTTACAAGGTTTTGTTTGATATGAAGAATGACTTAAATGATTTAAAAAAATTAACTCTTGAAATAATGCAAGGCGATGATAACAGTGATGTAAAAGAAAAGAATCAAGGCTTGATTAATAAAATTTATGGTGATAATGAATCATACGATAGTCAAGAAATAGAAAATTCAGCAGTTGATTTGAATGTTGACCTTGAAAGCAAAGTTCAGGATAAGTATGAATATGTTGAGACTATTGAAGAAGAAGAAACTCTTTCTCTTCAGGACAAGGAACTAGAAATGATTAAACAAGCTTTAATTAGGACTAATGGAAGAAGAAAAAATGCTGCTAAAGAGCTAGGTATATCAGAAAGAACATTATACAGAAAAATTAAACAACATAATCTTGGAGATGTTTCAGAATTTTAAAAGAGATTTTTTACTTTTTAGCTTTTCATTAATAAGTTTCTCATGTGGAATCTACAGCTTTACTGGTTCATCGATTCCAGTAGGAGTTGAAACTTTTCAGGTTGATTATTTTGAAAATACTGCTGGTGGAAAACCTGGGTCTACTGTCGAACCTGGTCTTGACAGAGACTTTACTATTGCATTACAAGACTTGATTGTTAATCAAACCAGTCTAAACCTTGTTAATGAAGGAGGTGATATAATATACAGTGGAGAAATTGTTGAGTGGATAACATAGAAAAAAAATTCTTGCATTTTTATGACTTTCCAGGCAATCTTCAAGTATATGATGTAAAGGATGCTGCACTTGAAGAAATTTTTGAAAGAATTACTCAGGATATTTTAAATGAAACATTGGCAAAATGGTAAATAAAACAGGTGATGACTTTTCAAAAATTTTAAATGAATTTGATCCATCAGACTCTTCAACATCCACTGTTTTAAAAGGAATACTTAATACTTATCCTTTTTTTCAGTCAGCATCAGCTTATTATTTAAAAACACTTAAAGTTCAGGAAAAAGAGTCTTTCAATGAGTTACTTCCAAAGACTGCTATCTTAACACACAATAGGTCTATACTAAGGAACTGGATATATGAAAAGGAAGAAAATAAAATTAATAAGGAGGTTGATAAAATTGAAAAATATTCCTTTTTAGATTGGTTTGATGTAATAAATGAAAGTGAATCAAATTTAGATTACAAGATTGATTTAATTGATAAATTCATAAAGAATTCTCCAAAAATTAATATTGACAAGGAATATAAGTCTGATATTGAAATTATTCCTGAATCTAAGATTAAAGATGATTTAATAACTGAGACGCTCGCAAAAATTTATATTGATCAAAAAAAATATAATAAAGCGATGAAAGCTTATAATATATTAAGCTTGAAATATCCAAAAAAAAGTAGTTTCTTTGCAGACCAAATTGAAAGGATAAAAAACTTAAAAAAAAATAATAATTAATCATGGGAACCTTTTGGATATTAGTATCGCTGATCTTATTTGTTTGTGTTTTATTAATACTTGTGATTATGGTTCAAAACCCTAAAGGAGGAGGTCTATCTTCGACTTTTGGTGGAGGGCAACAACAAATTGGTGGTGTAAAAAGCACCACAGATTTTCTTGATAAAAGCACATGGGCTCTTGCTATAATTATTCTTGTTTTGATTCTTATTTCAAACGTAACATTAATGAATGATTCAGATAATTCTGATTCAATTCTAATTGATGAATCAATTCCTGAGCAAACCATTCCAGAAATTCCAGAACAAAGTATTCCTGAGATTCCCACTGAAACTATAGATGATTAGTGTCATGATGTCATGAAAAATACTTTTTCATGTATTTTAAATGATATGGCATAGTTTGTGAAATTCTAAAAATAAAAAAACATGAGCAAAATTAATATTAAACCACTTGCAGATAGAGTTTTAGTTCAACCTTCTGAAGCCGAAACAACTACTTCATCTGGGATCATTATTCCAGATACTGCAAAAGAGAAGCCTCAGAGAGGAAAAATTGTTGCAGCTGGACCTGGAACAAAAGACAACCCAGTAACTTTAAAAGCTGGAGATATTGTTCTTTATGGAAAATATGCTGGAACTGAGCTTCAACACGATGGTGTTGATTATTTAATAATGAAAGAAAGTGATATTCTTGCAATTGTATAACTAAACTTAAATAAAAATGGCAAAAAAAATTGAATTTGATATAGAAGCGCGTGATGGTATAAAGCGAGGAGTAGATGCTCTTGCTAATGCTGTTAAAGTAACATTAGGTCCAAAAGGAAGAAATGTAATTATAGGAAAATCTTTTGGTGCTCCTCAAGTAACTAAAGATGGAGTTACTGTTGCTAAAGAGATTGAACTTAAAGATAATCTGGAAAACATGGGCGCACAGATGGTAAAAGAAGTAGCATCTAAAACAAATGACTTAGCTGGGGATGGTACTACTACTGCTACAATACTTGCGCAGTCCATTGTTACAGAAGGGCTTAAAAATGTTGCAGCTGGAGCAAATCCAATGGATTTAAAAAGGGGTATTGATAAAGCTGTTTTTTCTGTTGTTAATGCTCTAGAGAAACAATCAGTTGAAATTGGAAGTGCATCAGAAAAGATTCTTCAAGTTGCGAGTATCTCAGCTAACAATGACGAAACTATTGGTAAATTAATTACTGAAGCATTTGAAAAAGTTGGTAAAGAAGGAGTAATTACAGTAGAAGAAGCTAAAGGAACTGACACATATGTTGACGTAGTTGAAGGTATGCAATTTGATAGAGGGTATATTTCCCCATATTTTGTTACTGATTCAGAGAAAATGGAGGCAGATTTGGATACTCCTCAAATTCTTATAACTGATAAGAAAATATCAGTCATGAAAGATTTACTTCCTATTCTTGAGCCAGTTGCCCAATCAGGTAAACCTCTTTTAATAATTGCAGAGGATATCGATGGAGAAGCATTAGCCACTTTGGTAGTAAATAAATTAAGAGGTTCTTTGAAAATCGCAGCTGTTAAAGCACCTGGGTTTGGAGACAGAAGGAAGGCAATGCTTGAAGATATTGCTATTTTAACTGGTGGTACTGTTATATCTGAAGAAAGAGGCTTTACTCTTGAAAATACAACCATAGATATGCTTGGAACTGCGGAAAAGGTAACAATTGACAAGGATAACACAACTATAGTTAATGGATCCGGAAACAAAAAAGATATAAAATCTCGAGTGAGCCAAATTAAAGCTCAAATTGAAACTACAACTTCAGATTATGATAAAGAAAAGCTTCAAGAAAGGCTAGCAAAACTTGCTGGTGGTGTTGCAGTTCTTTATGTTGGTGCTCCATCAGAGGTTGAGATGAAAGAGAAAAAAGATAGAGTTGATGATGCACTTCATGCTACTAGAGCTGCTATCGAGGAGGGAATTGTAGCAGGTGGTGGTGTTGCTCTTCTAAATTCAAAAAATGAATTAGAAAAGTTAAAATCATCAAATGCTGACGAAGCAACAGGTATTCAGATTGTAAACAAAGCAATCGAAACTCCTCTTAGAACTATTGTTGAAAATTCTGGAGGAGAAGGATCAGTAGTTGTATCAAAAGTTCTTGATGGAGATAAAAACTTTGGATACAATGCAAAAGAGGGTAAATATGTTGATATGTTAAAAGAAGGTATAATCGATCCTAAAAAAGTGACAAGAGTTGCTCTTGAAAATGCAGCATCTGTAGCTGGAATGATATTAACTACAGAATGTGCATTAGTTGACATCAAAGAAGACAACCCTGCGCCAATGCCACCAATGGGTGGAGGAGGTATGCCAGGCATGATGTAATAGATTAACCACAAATATAAAAACCTGCTTTTCAGCAGGTTTTTTTTGTACTTTTGTTTTCTTCATATGAAAAAGATTTCTTCAGCACTAATTTCTGTTTTTAACAAAGATAAAATTGAGCATTTGTGTCAAATTCTTACAGACAATAATGTTAAAATATATTCTACTGGAGGAACCTATGAATATATAAATAGTCTAGGTATTAAGCTTGAAAAAGTAGAGGACTTGACAACATACCCATCTATTTTAAATGGAAGAGTAAAAACTCTTCATCCAAAAATATTTGGTGGAATATTAAAAACTAATTCAAAGTCTGACATTGATGAATCAAAAAAATATGAAATTCCTGATATAGATCTTGTTGTAGTTGATTTATATCCTTTTGAAGAGACTGTCAAGAATTCAAATAACCATGAGGATATAATTGAAAAGATTGATATAGGAGGGATTTCTCTTATTAGAGCTGCAGCAAAAAATTATGAAAATGTCACTTGTATATCATCTAAAAATCAATACGATGAATTGATTAATATTTTAAAGAATGATTGTATTACAGATATAGAATATAGAAAGAGACTAGCATTTGAAGCATTTCAAAAAAGCTCAGATTATGACTATAAGATTTCATCTTATTTAAATAACAAGAATATTAATACAAATTCTGATAAGGATGCTGTAAAAGAGTTAAGGTATGGAGAAAACCCTCATCAAAATGGTAGATTTATTGGACAAATCGATAAAATATTTGAACAAATTCATGGTAAAGATATTTCATACAATAATCTTTTAGATATAGATTCAGCAATAGGACTTCTTAAAGACTTGGAAACCAAAAAATCAGTTTTTCTAATACATAAGCATAACAACCCATGTGGTGTTGCTATTAGGGATAATTTATTAGATGCCTATTTAGATGCACTTTCATGTGATAATGTATCTGCTTTTGGTGGAATATTAACTTCTAATCAAGCTATTGATATAAAAGTTGCTGAGGAAATTAATAAACTATTCTTCGAAGTTTTAATTGCACCAAATTATAGTGATAGTGCATTGGATTTATTAAAATCTAAAAAGAATAGAATAATTATAAAATTAAAATCTTTTCCAATAAACAAACTACAAACTCGATCATGTCTTAATGGAATTCTTGAGCAAGATATAGATGATAAAATTGAAAAATTTGAAGATTTTAAAGTTGTTACAAATATATCTCCAAATTCTACAAAATCTGATGATCTTGTATTAGCATCAATTATTGTAAAACATACAAAATCCAATTGCATAGCAATTGTAAAAAACAAACAATTGATTGGATCTGGTATGGGACAAGTATCAAGAATAGATGCATTAAATCAAGCAATTGAGAAATCTAATAAATTTGGTTTTGATCTAAATGAATCTTGTTTAGCAAGTGATGCCTTCTTTCCATTTTCAGATTGTGTTGAAATATCACATGCAAATAATATAAACTCTATTGTTCAACCTGGAGGTTCAATAAAAGATCAGGATTCCATCGATTTTTGTAATAAAAATGGAATGTCTATGGTTTTTTCAGGAATAAGACATTTTAGACATTAATTGGTATTATTTAACTAACTTTGCAAACTATTATGGGATTTTTCACAGAAGAAATAGCTATTGATCTTGGGACTGCAAACACTTTAATTATTCATAATGATAAAGTTGTAATTAATAGCCCCTCTATTGTTGCAATGGATAGATCTACAAAAAAAATAATAGCTATTGGTGAAGAAGCAAAATTCATGCAAGGTAAAACTCATGAAAATATCAAAACAATTAGACCTCTCAAGGATGGAGTTATTGCTGATTTCGAAGCATCAGAAAAAATGATTAGTGAGTTAATCAGAAGTATTCCTACTCTAAAAAAAAGATGGTTTTCTCCTTCTTTGACAATGGTAATTTGTATTCCTTCAGGAATTACAGAAGTTGAAATGAGAGCTGTAAAAGAATCTGCTGAAAGAGTAAATGGAAAGGAAGTATATTTAATTCATGAACCTATGGCAGCGGCCATTGGTATCGGAATTGACATAGTAAAACCAAAAGGAAATATGGTTGTAGATATAGGAGGTGGTACAACTGAAATTGCTGTTATCGCGTTAGCAGGTATTGTGTGTGAAAAGTCACTGAAAGTAGCAGGTGATATGCTTACCAACGACATAGTATACTACATGAGGACTAAACATAATTTATATATAGGTGATAGAACAGCAGAAAAAATTAAAATTGAAGTAGGGTCTGTAACTGAAAGTTTAGATGATCCTCCTGAAGACATGCATGTTCAAGGAAGAGATCTTTTGTCTGGTAAACCTAAGGAAAAGGTAATCTCATACATAGAAGTTGCAAAAGCAATTGACAAATCTATAATTAGAATTGAGGACTCAATCATGGAGACTTTATCTCAAACACCACCAGAACTTGCAGCAGATATTTATAATACAGGAATATACTTAGCTGGAGGAGGAGCACTTCTTAGAGGCTTAGATGAAAGATTGTCAAAGAAAACTGATCTACCTGTTTATATTGCTGAAGATCCACTTCAAGCAGTAGTTAGAGGAACAGGAATTGCCCTGAAGAATATAGAAAAATTTAAGTCTGTTCTAATTAAGTAATTTTTTAATGCAGTCAATAATTAATTCCATAGTTAAAAATAGGAACTTAATTATATATCTTTTCCTTTCATTTGTTACTTTCAACTATTTATACAATAATAGTTCAGTTCACTACTCCGGCTTTGGAAAAGTTGGAACATTTATTTCAGGTTCAACTTCTAGTATTTACTCATACATAAATTCTTATTTTAATCTTAGACAAGAGAATAATAAGTTAATTGAAGAAAACCTTGAATTAAAAAGAAATGAATCTCAATTTATTGATAAGCCTGATAACAGATATATTTCAGAAAGTAAAATTGATAAAACGATAAGTGCAAAAGTAATATTAAACTCAATTAATAAGAGTAAAAATATTATAGTAATCAATAAAGGAGAACTTAATGGAATAACTAAAGAAATGGGAGTTATATCTTCAAAAGGGGTTGTTGGAATTATAAAAAATTTAACAGATAATTACTCCTCAATTGTTTCATTACTTAATACTGATCTAAAAATAAATGCTATTTTGAAGAACTCTTCTACTATAGGATCAATAAGTTGGAATGGTTTAAATCCTAGAATTGTTCAGCTTAATGATATTCCTCTAAGCAGTTCAATTAAAGTTGGAGATACAATTGTTACCGGGGGTATGTCGTTTTATTTTCCTAAAGGAATACCAATTGGAAGAATAGAAGATTATAATAACACGTCACTTGAGGGATACTATTCTATCGATGTATCAATTTTCAGTGATTTTTCTTCACTTTCTAATCTTTACGTATTACAGAGAACTGATGATGATGAAATTAAATTATTATTAAATGAATAGAGAAATAGCTAAAGATATAACTCTCTCATTAGTAATTATATTATCTCAATTATTGATTTTTAATCATATGAATCTTTTTGGAACTGCAAATACCTTTATATATGTTTCTTTATTCATACTTTATAAAACAACATATGATAAAACATATTTAATACTATTTGGATTCTTAGTTGGACTAATAATTGATTTATCATTGCAAACCTATGGGGCTCATACTCTAGCATCAATTACAGTATGTTATTTGAGAGAAAAAATAGAGAAATATTCATTTGGAGTAAACTCTATTTTACCACTAGCAATGATTAGGGGTACAAGACTATCAAATAGGTTAACATATTTCTTTCTTATCATATTTCTTCATTCATTAATCTATTTTTCTTTAATCTTTTTTAAATTCGAATTTACATTAACTATATTTTTATATACTCTTATTAATTCAATTATTAACTTTATAATTATTTGGATTATCTCTAAGTTAATTTTCGATAAATAAAAATGATAAGAAAGAATCTCTTAATTTGGATTACAGTAATTAGCTCTGTAATTTTTGTTATTCAGCTTGCTTCTCTTCAGCTTTCTGGAAATTCGTTTGATAGAGATTTTGCAATACAAGAAATTTCAGTATATCCAGAAAGGGGATTAATTTTTGATAGAAACGGTGAATTATTAGTAGCTAATCAACCAATGTATGAGTTGATTGTTATCCCTGAAAATACAGTTGAATTTGATACAGTTCAATTGTCAAATTTAATTGGTATTGAAAAAAACGTATTATCTGAAAGAATATCATCTTCAATAAAATATTCAACAAAACTACCTTCTGTCATCCAATCTCAGATTTCAAAAGAAAGAAATGCTTATTTACAAGAAAAAATATGGCTATTTGATGGGTTTTATCTTAGAAAAAATTCTGTAAGAGATTATATAAGACCTTTTGCTAGTAATGTAATCGGTTATACAGGTGAGGTGGATCAAAATGATATAATCTCTAATCCATATTATGAGAAAGGAGAGATGATCGGTAAGCAGGGCATTGAGAGTTACTATGAAGATAAATTAAGAGGGGTAAAAGGTAAGAGATATTTTCAGAAAGATAGATTTAATAGAATTATAGGCCCGTATAATGATTCAAAAAAGGATATACCGCCAAAAAAGGCTGATAATATTACTTTAACTATTGATATTAAGCTTCAAGAATATGCTGAAAGTTTATTAAAAAATAAGAAAGGAGGAATTGTTGCAATTGAGCCATCTTCTGGAGAGGTACTTACATTAGTTAGTGCTCCAACATACCAGTCTAATCAATTTATAGGTCAAAATAGAAGTGTTAATTTTCAAAGCTTACTAAACGATACAATAAACAAGCCCTTATTCGATAGAGCCTTGCAAGCTCAATACTCCCCTGGGTCTCCAATGAAAATACTTAATGCGTTAATTGGACTACAAGAGGGGGTAATTGACGAAAACACGACTTTTACATGCAATGCAGGTCATTATTATGCTAGAAACGCTTTTATGGCTTGTCATAACAAATTTGGCACAATCAGTAATTTAAGAAAAGGTATTTATAACTCATGTAATACATATTTTGCCAAAACTTACAAAATGATAATTGACAAGTATGATTCACCTAGCCTAGGTTTAGATAGTTGGAGTAAGCATATTAAGAGTTTTGGTCTTGGAGATTATCTTGGATATGATTTATCTATTGGGAAAAAAGGTTTTATTCCAGAGTCAAACTATTATAATAGATTTTATGGTAATAATCGATGGAGTGCCTCAACAACAATATCAAATTCTATTGGTCAAGGTGAAATTTTGACAACTCCTATTCAAATGGCCAACTTTGCATCTGCTATTGCAAATCGAGGATATTTTTATAAACCTCACTTTGTAAAAAAAATTAATAATCAGGCAAATATTAGTTTCGAAAAAAATCTCACATCTATTGATAAAGAAAACTTTGAGGTAGTAATTAATGGCATGGTTGATGTTGTGGAGAGAGGTACGGCAAGAATTGCTAAAATTAAAAATATTAATGTAGCCGGAAAGACTGGAACTGTAGAAAACTTTATATTAATTGAAGGAGAAAAAAAACAACTAACTGATCATTCAACTTTTATAGCTTTTGCACCTGCAGAGGATCCAAAAATTGTTGTTTCAGTTTTTGTTGAAAATGGATATTGGGGAAGTAGATGGGCTGCTCCTATTGCCAGCCTTATCATAGAAAAATATTTAACTGGAAATGTTGAAAGAAAATGGCTAGAGAGTAGAATGATAAATGGTAGCCTTTTAGCTGAGTATGAAAAGCCATATAAATTTCAAAATTTTACAATAAATGAATAGACTTAGTATATTAAAGTACGATTTAGTTTCAATTGCTTTATATATTGGTCTGGTATCATTTGGTATAATTAATATCTATTCCTCTAGTTTTAATGGATCTTCTACTAGTTTGTTTGATTTAAGCTCTATAGTTGGAAAGCAAGTCATATTTTTTTTTCTGTCTCTTGTTGTATTCATATTTATACTTTTTACAAGAAATAAGTTTTTTGATAACTCTGCATCTATAGTTTATTTTTTGTCAATAATACTTTTGCTTGGTCTATTTGTTTTTGGTGTTGAAAGAGGGGGAGCAAGATCATGGTATGCGCTTGGTCCAATAAGTTTTCAACCAAGTGAACTTGCAAAATTCGGGACAGCTTTATTTTTATCAAAATTTTTAAGTATTATTCAGACAGATTTAAAGAGAAACAGAGATATATTAATTGTATTGATAATTATACTAGTACCTCTAATTTTAACTACAATTCAACCTGACCCTGGCTCAGCATTAATTTTTTTAGCTTTTATATTTCCAATTATTCGAGAGGGTTTAAATCTTAATTATTTTTATTTTGGATTATATATTATTTCAACTTTATTACTGACATTAATATTTAATTTTCTTGTAAGCATAGCCATACTAACAATAATTTTTTTAACGTATTTAATTTATTTAAGAAATAAAAAAATTAAAGTTTCATTACTTAAATATATATTTTCATTTTTCATATTAATTTCTATTTCCTTCTCAACTAATTATTTGTTTGAGAATGTCTTGGAGCAGAGGCATAGAGATAGAATAAATTTAGTTCTCGGAAAAGAGATAGATACTAGTGGAATTGGGTATAATATTAATCAATCTAAAATTGCATTAAGTAATGGTGGATTTTTTGGCACTGGTTTTTTAGAAGGTACTCAAACCAAAGGGAATTTTGTTCCAAGACAACATACTGATTTTATTTTTAGTACAATTGGAGAAGAATGGGGATTTATTGGTACCCTCTCTACTATTGTAATTTTTTCATTTCTAATAATTCGAATTATTACTAGGGCAGACAAGCAACCAAACCATTTTAGGCGTATTTATTCCTATTGTTTTGCAAGCCTAATTTTTTTCCACTTTTTTCTAAATGTTGGCATGTCAATTGGATTAATTCCGTCCATTGGCATCCCCCTACCCTTTATAAGTTATGGTGGATCAAGTCTGTTGATATTTAGCCTAATGTTCTTTGTTTATTTAAACTTTGACTCGAGTAGATTAAAAGAAAGTTAGTCAATATTTATTTGAGATAGAATTTCATTTGATTTTAAAGAAGATAGATCCCTTAGGAGATTCATGGCTTCATTGACATAAATATCTTTTTTTAGAGACTCAATCCATCTATCTCTTTTTTCTTTTATATCATCATTGTATAAATTATCTTCTTTGTCATTAGTATTATTCCATTGAAATATATAAGGTGATTCAAATTCTTCGATACGTTTTAATTTATTGTTCTGAGATTTTGAACTTTCTAAGTCAACCTTATAGGTAAGATAGTCTAGAGAAACTATCTTATCATCTTGTTGTGATTTAATCCAGGATGCGTGTTCATCAATTAAAGCAAAATATTCATTATTATTTATTCTCTCTTTACTATCAGAAATAACCTTTGAATAGTTAAATATCTTACTTGAATTATTATACCTAGCTGGATCAATTTTATCCCAACTTAGTGGATTTTCTAAATCTTTTTCTCCTATATCTACGTAAGAATATCTGTTAGGAAATATTATATCACTCTTTACCCCTTCTAACTGAGTAGATCCACCGTTGACCCTATAAAATTTATCAGTTGTAATTTTAAGAGACCCTAAATCACCATAGGTGTTTCCTGAAATAACGTTGTTTAAATCAACAATATTCTGAACAGTTCCTTTTCCATAGGTTTGTTTACTCCCTAAAATAACAGCTCTGTTATAGTCTTGGAGTGCTGCAGCAAGAATTTCAGATGCAGAAGCAGAAAATTCATTAACTAATACAACAAGTGGACCGTCCCACAATATGGAAGGATCATTATCTCTTAAAACCTCTTTTCTACCACCTATGCTTTTAACTTGTACAACAGGACCTTTTTCAATAAAAAATCCTGTAATGTCAACTACAGTTTTAAGAGATCCACCTCCATTATTTCTTAGATCTAAAATCAATCCATTAATACCTTTGGATTTAAGATTTAATATTTCTTTTTTTAAATCAGTCGCAGCATTTCTCTCACCATAGTCATCAAAATCAACATAAAATCTAGGCAGATTTATTAATCCATATTTTGAGAGATCATCATTTATTATTGAGGATTTTGCATAAGTTTCTTCAAGTTCAACAACGTCTCTAGTAACAACTACCTGTTCTACTCCACCATCAACTCTTTTAACAGTTAAATAAACTTTTGTTCCTTTTTCACCTTTTATAAGATCAGTTGCATCAGATAATTTCATCAAGGATATTTCGGTTGGTTCTTCATCCTCTGACTGAGCTACAGAGATTATTATATCCCCAACGTTTAATAGGTTGTCTCTCCAAACTGGACCACCAATAATTATCTCTACAATTTCAACTTGTTGTTTAGTTTTTGATAATCGTGCACCAATTCCTTGAAACTTTCCAGAAATATTTTGATCAAAAACCTCCTTAGCCTCAGGTGCTAAATAAGTAGTATGAGGATCATATTGAGTAACAATAGAGTTGAGATAAATCGAGAACCAATCAGATCTTTCTAGTTCACTATTAAATTGGAAAAAATCTTTAAGGTTGTCTTTAATTGAAGACCTAGATTCATTTTCAATTTCTTCGTCTGTTTTGGATTGGCTTTTTTCTGAATCACTTTTGTCATCATTTATTTCTTTTTTTGCAGCATATGCATCAAGAGCAGATAACTTTAATCTTTTCCTCCAAAGATTTTTTAAATCATTAAGATTTGTTGCATAGTTTAAATTTTCATAGTCAAGATTAATCTCTTCATCAATATTAAAGTTGAAGGGTTCATCAAGGATTTCCTCATAAAATTCTTCAACCTCAGAGATTCTATTTATTAATGCTTCGTAAGCAGTGTTAAAAAATGTTATATCTGAGGAGTTTATCTGGTCATCTATGAGTAGTCTATACTTTGACAACATCTCAATATCTGACTCAAGCAAGAATCTTTTCTGAGAATCTATAGCTTCAATAAATTCATCATATACTTTTATTGAAAAATCATCATTGATTATTTTTGGATCATAATGTAACTTATCTAGAACATAAGAAACAAGATCAACTAATAATCTATCTTTATTTGGTTCGTCACTTGAAAATTTAAAATTTGAGACTTCAAAATAAATTACAAGTGAAATTATACCTGATACAACTAACCCGAAAATCCTTAAAATCATAATGCTAAATTAATTTAAAAAAATTTAAGGTAACCCTTATAACAGCAAAGTTTATGTTAAAGTTAAAAGAGTAAAACGTTTTCATATATTTACATGAAATAATCATAAATGAAAAGGCCACTTATTTTAGTTACAAATGATGATGGAATAAATGCTCCCGGAATTAGAACTTTAATATCTGTAGTTAAAAACATAGGTGACGTTATTGTTGTAGCTCCAGATAGTCCACAATCTGGAATGGGACATGCCATAACAATAAATTCAACATTACATTCTTCTAAAATTACCCCAAAAAATTCTGAAATTATTGAGTATAGTTGCTCTGGAACACCTGCTGATTGCGTAAAATTAGCCATTAATGAATTAATGCCTAGAAAACCTGATTTATGTGTATCTGGAATTAATCATGGCTCCAACTCTTCAATCAATGTAATATATTCCGGAACAATGAGTGCTGCTATTGAAGCTGGAATTGAAGGAGTTCCTGCTATAGGTTTTTCTCTTTTAGATTACAGTTGGAATGCAGATTTTAGTCATTCTAAAGATTTTATTAGAAAGATTACCTTAAATGCTTTAAATAATGGAATTCCAAAAGGAGTTGTTTTAAATGTCAATATCCCTGCAGTAAAGAAATCTGATATTAAAGGTGTTAAAATTTGTCGACAAGCAAAGGCATATTGGGTTGAAGAATTTGATAAGAGAAAAAATCCTCTGGGTCAAGAATACTATTGGCTAACTGGAAAGTTTGTTAATAAAGATCAAGGAGAAGATACAGATGAATGGGCTCTAAAGAATAATTATATTTCAATTGTACCAGTTGAATTTGATTTAACTGCTCACCATGCTATTCAGGGTCTAAACGAGTGGGATTTTAAATGAAATATTATATAATTGCTGGAGAAGCGTCAGGAGATTTATATGGTTCTCGTTTAATTACAGAGATAAAATCGCTAGACAAAAATGCTGAAATTAGATTTTGGGGTGGAGATAAAATGATTTTAAGTGGAGGAACTAATGTAAAGCATATTAGTGAACTTGCATTTATGGGATTTTATGAAGTAATTAAGAATCTTGATAAAATCTTTAGTAATATTAGTTTCTGCAAAAAGGATATACTTGCATTTAATCCTGATAAAATAATTTATATAGATTATCCTGGCTTTAATCTAAGAATTTGTGATTGGGCAAAAAAAAAAGGATTCAATAACTACTTTTATATAAGCCCTCAAATATGGGCATGGAAGGAAGGCCGTATAAAAAAGATAAAAAGAAGTGTGGATAAGCTATATGTTATTTTTCCATTTGAAAAGAAATACTATAATGAAAAGCATAATATGGATACATTTTATTTTGGGCATCCTTTAATAGAGGCTATTAGTTCACACAATATAAATAATAACTTTTTTAGTGATAATAATATCCCTGATAATAAACCAGTTATTGCATTTTTACCAGGTAGTAGAACTCAAGAGATTAAAACTATGTTGCCAATTTTTTTATCTATAATTAGTGACTATCCTAATTACAATTTTGTAATTGCGGGAGTCAATAATGTTGATCCAAAGTTATATAATCTAGCAGCATATTCTAATTTATATATCATATATAATAAGACATATGACTTATTAACTAATTCTTTTGCAGCAATTGTAACAAGTGGTACAGCTTCATTAGAATGTTCTCTTTTTAAGGTACCTCAACTAGTTTGTTATAAGACTAGTGATCTTAGTTACTTTATTGGTAAATTATTTGTTAAGCTTAGACATATATCTCTTGTAAATATTATACTAGAAAAGGATATTGTTAAAGAACTTATTCAAAGTGACTTTAATAAGAAAAATCTTGCATTTGAATTTAATAAGCTTTGTGAGCAAGAAACAAGATCAAAAATTATACAGGAATATTCTAAAATTTTTGATTTGTTGTCTGTTAAAGATACATCTAAGAAAATTGCTTCATCAATAATTAGTTGATTCCATGCATCATACTCACAATCTTTTTATTTGCAGCTATCATTAACAATCCAACAACTGCAGGCAAAATTGTAAAAATTAAGAAGAAAACTGACATTCCATAATCTTCAACTATTGGATCTATATAACTTCCTGTAAAACCTGCACTTAGATTTGCAATAAAGTTTGCTACAAACCAAACTCCAAACATTAAACCAACAAGTTTCTGTGGAGCTAATTTACTAACATAAGAAAGTCCAACAGGAGATACACAGAGCTCTCCTAATGTATGAAATAGATAGGCAAGAATAAGAAAGATCATACTTTGAGAGGCTGAAGAAGCTCCTAAAGGAATGCTTAAAGAACCATATGAAAGAATTGCAAATCCTATTGATAAAAGCATTAATCCAATTCCAAACTTTACAGGTCCTGATGGATTAAATTTTGATTGCCAAATTTTAGAAAGAACTGGTGCAAATACAATTATAAAGAAAGAGTTCAAAATAGCAAACCATGATGCTGGGACTTCAGTTGCATCCTTCACAAATTCTCTATTTAACATCCATATGATAATACCCCAAATTATAATAAAACTTATTGATAGGAATATATTAGACATCGCATATTTCTGAAATGTATTATTAAATAGAAAATAGAGAATTATTGTCAAAATGATCATTGGAACTATAACTAGAAGTGAGTTTATAATCTTAAAAGTCAGTGCTCCTGTTCCTATTAGATCT
>LUMP01000123.1_pt1 | contig 42295 bp, 49 predicted proteins | sample 729641 | NCBI WGS metagenome assembly LUMP01 (sample SAMN03860260, study PRJNA289734) | marine metagenome | biome: seawater column; feature: ocean; material: water; isolation source: Red Sea water column Station 12 - depth 47m | place: Saudi Arabia: Red Sea | collected 2011-10-15 | depth 47 m | reverse complement strand
CCCCTAGTTAAATCAATAATACCTGCCTTTTTACCATTATCAGTAGCTTTAAGTAATGCACCTGAGCAACCTAATTCAACATCATCAGGATGAGCACCAAAGGCTAAAAAATCAAGTTTATTTTCCATTTTTAGTTAATGCATTATCTAAATCTAACATTAAATCTTCAAAGTCTTCAATACCAACTGAAAATCTGAGTAGATTATCAGAAATTCCTAATTCTCTTCTTATATCAGGATCCATCTTCTTGTGTGAAGATAATGCAGGAGATGTTATAGTAGACTCAACACCTGCAAGACTCATTGTAGGTTTAATAATTTTTAAATCACTAACAAATTTAATTGGATCTATACTTGAGTTTAATTCAAATGACAACATACCCCCAAAACCATGCATTTGAATTTTAGCAATATCATGATTTTTGTGGTTTTCTAAACCAGGATAAAAGACTTTTGAAACAAAATTATGTTCTGATAAAAATTTTGCGAGATTTAAAGCATTATCATTTTGAGCATTAACTCTTATTTTTAGTGTTTTGATGCTTCTTTCTAACATCCATGCAGTATACTCACTAATGTTTGATCCAAAATTCAAACCTGAACTTTTTATCACTTCAATTTTTTCTTTACTTCCACTTACAGATCCAGCAAGAATATCACTATGACCACCTAAATATTTTGTAGCACTATGAATAACTAAATCAATTCCTACATCAATTGGATTTTGATTAATAGGACTTGCAAACGTATTGTCAATTACTGAAATAAGACGGTTACTTTTTGCAAAATCTGAAATTGAAGATAAATCAACTATGTTTAATAATGGATTACTAGGCGATTCAACATAAATAACTTTTGAATTTTTTTTCAAAGAGGAATCTAATTTTTTCTTGTCATTGACATCAACATAAGAATGCTCTATTCCAAATTTTTTAAATTCAGTATTCACTAAATTGATTGTACCACCATATAAAGAGTCTTGAAGGATTACATGGTCTCCTTGTTTAAGTAATGAGAGCATTGTAGTTGCAATAGCACCAAGACCAGATCCAAAAAGTAGAGAAAGTTCTGCATTCTCTAAGTCAGAAATTTTTTTACAAACACCCATTTGATTAGGTGTGTTGAAGTACCTTGGGTAAACATCACTTTTAATAAAATCATATGTTATAGATGGATATAGTGGAGAAATATTTCCAAAATACTTCTCATCTACTAGATTTCCAGAATGAACACATTTTGTGCTTTTATTTTTTTTGTTGTTGTTGTTCGACATTTTAATTTTAGCTGCTGGTTATCCAATCAATAATTTTTTGATCCTCAGGTTTTGTTCTTGGCGAAATAACTTTATGAATTGTTCCATCCTCATTAATTAAATATTTTTGAAAATTCCATGAGACAGATGAACTAATAACTCCATTTCTAGTTTTATCAGTTAGAAACTTATAAATAGGGTGCATTGATGATCCTCTGACAGATATTTTGCTCATCATAGGAAAAGTAACACCATAATTTTCTTCACAAAAAGTTGCTATTTTTTCATTTGAGCCTGGTTCTTGCCACAAAAAATTATTTGCAGGGAATCCTATGATAATAAAATTTTCATCTTTATACTTAGAGTAGAGACTCTCCAATCCTTTATATTGAGGCGTTAATCCACATTTAGATGCAGTATTAACAATCATAATTTTCTTACCCTTTAGCTTACTAAAGTCAAAGTCTTCACCATAAATATCTTTTACTGTGAAATCATATAGAGATTCTTCCATTGAGTTATTTTGCGAAAAGATACAACTAATGCTCATAAAAAAAGTGAGGATAAATAATTTATTCATAATAAAACTTTAAATAATTTCAGCAGTTAAATTGGCTGCAGATAGCTTCTTTAACCTTGGTTTAAGGTCAAAAAGCGTACCAGATTTTACTGAGCACTTACCTTTATAGTGAACAATTAATGTACATTGCTCAGCTTGCAAAGGTGTATGATCGCAAACATTTATTAAAGTTTCAATTACATGGTCAAAAGTATTTACATCATCATTATAAAGAATTATTTGATGGTGATCAGATTTAGACTGATCTGCTAATATTTCTTTTTGAGTTTTTTCTTTTATACTCATAACCAGTTAGTTAGAGTAAATTTACGATATTTTTAATATAGCTAAATTGAGTTTACTATTTCAACGAAATCTTGAGCATTGAGCGATGCACCACCAATTAAGCCTCCATCGACATCATCTTTACTAAATATATCTGATGCAGAATCAGGCTTAACACTTCCACCGTAAATTATCGATATATTATTTGAAAAATCTTCACCAAATCTATCAGCAATATTTTTTCTAATGAAAGCATGAATTTCTTGTGCTTGATCTGGCGATGCAGTTAATCCAGTACCAATAGCCCATACCGGTTCATATGCAATTATTAAGTTTTCGTAGTGTATTTTGTCAATTTTAAAAATTGTGTTTTTTAGTTGTTGTTCAATAACATCAAAATGAAGATCATTTTCTCTGTCATTTAAGCTTTCACCAATGCAGAAAAAAACTTTAAACCCTTCATCCAATGAATTGGAAAGTTTTTTAAGTAATATCTCGTCAGTTTCATGATAATATTCTCTTCTTTCAGAATGACCAATTAAGACGCTATCTATACCAATACTTTTGAGCATTGATAAAGAAACCTCACCCGTATATGCTCCACTTTTATTTTCGTTAACATTTTGTGCTAAAACTTTAATTTTAGTTCCCTCACATTGCTTAATTGATTCATTAAGAAAAGGAAATGAGGGTGATATATAAATATCAGCATCATTCTCTTTATTTAATTTTAACTTAATTTCTAATTTCATCTACAAAGATATTAATAAGGATGAAAGAAAAACTAACAATTAAAACTGAACCAATTACAACTGGAACATCTAATGTGTTTAGTGAGTTTACAATTTCTTTACCCAAACCATTCCAACCAAAAATATATTCAACAAATACCGAACCTGCCAATAAACTAGCAAACCATCCAGATAACGCAGTAACAACTGGATTTAAAGAATTTTTAATACAATGCTTGTAAATAACTTCAAATGTAGATAAACCTTTAGCATATGCTGTTATGACATAATTTTTCTTTAAAACTTCAATTAAAGAGTTCCTCATCATCATACTTATAACTGCAATAGGTCGAATTCCTAATACAATAGATGGTAAAATTAAATTTTTAAGCTTCAATTGGTATTCATTTCCAAAATCATCAAGTTCATATAAGCTACCAGTCATGTTTAGTCCTGTAATATCTGAGAGCAAAAACCCAAATATCCATGCAAATATAATTGCACTAAAAAATGATGGAACGCTCATACCAAGCGTACTTATTATTTGAATTAAATTATCCACAAAACTTCCTTTATTCAAAGCAGAAAAAATTCCCAAAATTAAACCAATAACTATTGCTATTGTAATAGATGAAACTGCTAATACAACTGTATTTGGAAATGTATTAGCTATTATTGAAGAGACTTTTACACCTCTTCTTTGATAAGATTCTCGTAGATAAGGAAACTTTAATACAATTGATGTAGACTTTGTATTTATTAAATTAATATAATCATACTTATTGTCATCTAAAAAATTAAAATCTATTTCATTTTTTGAATGAACTGAAATTATTGATAAATCATTCAGATAGTATAAATATTGTTTATATACAGGCAAATCAAAGCCATATTTTTTATTGATAATTTTTAATTGCTCCTCATTCTCATTTTGATCCATCATCATTCTAGCTGGATCTCCAGGTAAAACTTGAAATAAAAAAAATACAACAGTTATAACTCCAAAAAGGGTGAAGAAAATATTGAGAATTTTCATTCCTTAATATCTTGCAAATGAATTAAAGCAAATACAGAATAGTTAATGATGTCATGGTAATTAGCATCGACTCCTTCACTTACAATTGTTTTACCATGATTATCTTCAATTTGCTTGACTCTAAGGAGTTTTTGAATAATTAAATCAGTTAGAGAGCTGATTCTCATATCCTTCCATGCCTCTCCATAATCATGATTTTTTTTCAACATTAAATCTTTAACAATTTTTACCTGATCATTAAAGGCATCAGTAGCTTGACTAATATTCATATCTGGATCATCAGATACACCTTTTTCAATTTGAATAAGAGCCATAATTGAGTAATTAATTATTCCAATAAATTCTGGTTCTTGCCCCTCATCTATTTTTTTTTCTTTATTGATTTGAAGACTTCTTATTCTTTGAGCTTTTATAAAAATTTGATCAGTAAGCGAAGATAATCTTAAAATCCTCCATGCACTACCATAATCTTTCATTTTACTTGAAAATGTATTTACACATTTTAAAATAATTTCATCAAAAAGATTTGCAGTACTATTCACAAAGAATTTTTATGTAAATTTCGAACAAATTTATCTAATATACTAATCCATTTAACTAATGAATATTAACATACGTGGTAATCTTTATGATTTAAGTTCACCAAAAATCATGGGTATACTTAATGTTACACCCGATTCATTCTATGATGGAGGAAAACATAAAAGTTTAAAAGAAATTTTAAACCATGTTGAAAAAATGATTGAAGATGGAATGGACATTCTTGATGTTGGGGGTTACAGTTCAAGACCTGGTGCAAATGACATAACAGTTGATGAGGAACTTAACAGAGTTATTCCGATCATTAAAGAATTAAAAAAAATCTTTCCAAAACTAATTATTTCAATTGACACCTTCAGATCTTTGGTGGCTGAAAAATCACTTGATTGTGGAATTGATATAATCAATGATATTTCTTCAGGAATGTTAGATGATAATATGTTTAATGTTATTGGTAATTATCAATGTCCATACATTATGATGCACATGCAAGGAAGCCCTCAAAATATGCAAGACAATCCCAGCTATGAAAATCCAAGTAAAGAAATAATTAGTTTTTTAGCTAAAAGAGTTAAATCTGCAAGAGAAAAAAAAATAATTGATATAATTATAGATCCAGGTTTTGGTTTTGGAAAATCAATTGAACATAATTTTGAAATATTAAGTAATCTTGAACATTTTTCAATGTTAGATCTTCCAATTTTAACGGGATTTTCAAGAAAATCAATGATTTTTAAAACACTTAATACTGATAAAGAAAATGCACTTAATGGAACATCTGTTCTTAACACAATAGCACTTATGAAAGGAGTTAAAATTCTTAGAGTACATGATGTCAAGGAAGCTAAAGAATGTGTACTTTTATACAACAAAACCAAATAATTATCTTTATACATTGGAAATTTTAGACCTAATCGTATCAACCATATTACCAATAATAGATGTTGTTCTTGCAGCTGGAATGCTTTATTACGCTTACAAATACGTTAGAGGAACTTCAGCAATTATCATCTTTAGAGGTTTTGTTTTAATTTATATTATTTGGTGGATAACAGATATTGCTAACATGAATATTTTGAGTAATATCCTTGGTGGTTTTATCAGCGTTGGAGTTTTTGCATTAATAATTGTATTTCAACAAGAAATAAGAAAATTCTTATTAATGCTTGGATCCAATAGGTTTACAAATAATAAATCCGTAATTAAAAGGTTTAAACTCTTGTTCAAAATCTCTCAAGAACAGTCAAAAATTAATATTGATGAGCTTTTTACAGCAATTGAAAATTTGAAAAAATCTAAAACCGGAGCATTAATTGTTTTTGAAAGAAATACTAGCCTTGATTTTGTTAAGACTGAAGGTGATGTTTTAAATGCTGAATTATCTTCTTCCTTAATTGAAAGTATTTTTTTTAAAAATAGTCCCCTTCATGATGGTGCGATAATAATTGAAGGCAACATAATTAGATCAAGTAGAGTAACACTACCCTTATCAAAAAAAAATATAAGTAAATCGTTTGGATTAAGACATAAAGCTGCTGTTGGAATTACTGAAGATACAGATGCTATGTGTCTTGTTATTTCTGAGGAAACAGGAAAAATTTCTTATGTACAAGATGGTGAGTTTTGTAAATTCAAAGACTTGGACGATTTAAAGAATTTAATAATAAACGACCTAGCTAACTAGCTCTTCTTTTTGAAATTGTAATTCAAATAATTTTTTATAGTATCCATCTTGAATTTCAAGTAGATCCTCATGTTTACCAATCTCTTTTATCTCACCTTTATCTAAAACAATAATTTTATCAGAATTTAATATAGTTGATAATCTATGAGCTATGATAATTGAAGTTTTATTTTCAATAATTTTAGAGGTAGCATATTGAATTAATTTTTCAGTTTTACTATCAATTGAAGAGGTTGCTTCATCTAAAATTAAAATACTTGGATTACTTACATATGCCCTAAGAAAAGAAATAAGTTGTTTTTGACCCTCGGACAGCATAACACCTCTTTCTTTAACATTATAGTCATAGCCGCCAGGAAGTTTCATTATGAAATTATGTATTCCAATTTTTTTGGCTGCTACAATAACTTTTTCTTTAGTAATATTTTTATTATGTAGAACAATGTTATTGTAGATTGAATCAGCAAATAAAAATATATTCTGAGTTACTAGAGAAATTTGAGATCTTAAAAATTCAATAGACATTTCTTTAATGTTTCTTTTGTCTATCAATATATCTCCATTGTCTATATCATAAAATCTAAGCAGTAAATTAATAATTGTTGTTTTTCCAGATCCAGTTGATCCTACTATTGCAACCTTTTCTCCACTACTAATATCTAAACTAAAATTTTTAAAAACAGGGTTTTTTGAATCGTATGAAAAATAAATATTTTTAAAAGAAACTTTTCCTTGAATTTTTTTAGGATTGTTTTCTCCATTATCAACAATGAAATCTGACGTATCTAAGATTTTAAAGACTCTGTTTGCAGCTACCATTCCCATTTGTAATGTATTAAACTTGTCAGCTATTTGTCTAAGGGGTCTAAAAAGCATTTGTGACAATTGAATAAAGAGAAAAATTGTTCCCAATGTTACAGATGTTTCACTTAATCCAACTAAACCTCCACCATACCAAACTAATAAACCAATAGTTATTGATGTTGAAATTTCTGCAATTGGAAAGAAAATTGAGTTATACCAAACAGTTTTGAGCCATGCATTTTTATGCTTAGTGTTTATCTTGACAAAATTTTCTCTTTCAATATTTTCTCTGTTAAAAACTTGTATTTCCTTTATTCCGGAAATTCTTTCTTGTACAAAAGAATTAAGATTAGCAACTTCATTTCTTACTTCATTAAATGCAACTTTCATAGCTCTTTGAAATAATCGTGTGGCAATTAAAATAAATGGAAGAATAACAAAAACAATTAATGATAGTTCAATGCTTAAAAAAATCATAACACCAAGAACAGAAAGCATTAATATCAAGTCAGCAACTATCATGAACAATCCTTGACTGAAAATACTTGCAATTGTTTCCATGTCATTAACAGATCTCGTAACTAATCTACCAACAGATGATTTATCATAATAAGACATTTTAAACTTAATAATTCTTGCAAATAGTTTTATTCTTATGTCATAAACAACCTTTTGTCCTAAAATATTGGCGAGAAAAACAAATAAAAACTGAAATGTAACCTGAAAAAGAAGGACTCCTAACATTACTGAAATTATAAAAATTAAGCCTTCATAATCCTTAGGTGTTATATATTTATCTACTGCTTCTTTAAGTAAATATTGATTTAGAATTGAAAAAACAGATATTAAAATTGCTGCAACAGATAAAAAGGCAAAATTAATTTTGTAAGGAAGCACATAATTCAGTAAACGTGCAAATAGTTTAAAATTAAATTTTTTATTATCAGACATTTATAATCTCTTCTTTGTTGTATTCAATTTTTGTTAAGTAAAGTCCACAGGCTGGGACCGAATATCCCGCATATTTTCTATCTTTTTTCAAAATAATTTGATTAAAATCTTCCACTTTTAATCTATTTTGTCCTATTTCAATTAACGTACCAACAATAGCTCTTACCATGTTTCTTAAAAAACGATCTGCCTTAATTGAAAAAATTAAAATATCACCATCTAATTTCCATTTGGCATCCATTATATTACAATTAAAAGTTTTTACATCTGATTTTGATTTGCTGAATGATTTAAAATCAGAGTGATTAAATAAAATTTTTGTAGCCTTGTTTAGTTGATCAAGATCTAATTTATTATTTAGCTGGTAAACTCTATTATGTTTTAAAGGATTTTTTTTGTAAGAAATTTTATAATCATATGATCTAGAAATAGCACTAAATCTCGCATGAGCATCATTCTTCACCTTAAAAAAATTACCAACTGCAATATCATTGGGTAAAAATGAATTTAATTGATACGAAAGTTTATCTAATTCTAAATTATTTATTGTTTCAAAATGCGCGATCATTTCCTTTGCATGAACACCAGCGTCAGTCCTACCTGCACCAACAATATCAATTTTTTGTTTTAGTATAGTTGACATACAATCTTCTATTGTTTGTTGTATGGTATTAGAATTAGGCTGTTTTTGCCAGCCATGATAATTTGAACCATCGTATGTAATTTCAAAAAAATATCTCAAAAGGATTTATAATTTTGTTAATTATCAAAGATAACCAATAACAAGTTTAAAAAATTGAAAAAAATCTTAGTTCTTTCAGATACCCATAACTATTTAGATGATAGAATTCTTGATTTTGCATCACAATCAGACTATGTCATTCATGCAGGTGATATTGGAAATTATGAGATAATTGATAAGTTAAATTCTGTTTCTAAACTATATCACGTTTATGGTAATATTGATGGAACTGAAGTTAGATCTGAAAGTAATGAATTTCTTTTTTTTAAAATTGATAACTTAAAAATTCTATTAACTCATATCTCAGGAAAATTACCTAATTACAATAAAAAAACTGTTAATGAGATTAAAAAAACTAATCCTGATTTACTTATAGCAGGTCACTCTCATTTATTAAAAGTAGAATTTGATAATAAAAATGATTTATTATTTATGAACCCTGGGGCAGCAGGTAGACATGGTTTTCATTTAAAAAGGACAATGCTAAGATTTACAGTTGATAAAAAGAAGATTGATAATCTTGAGGTAATTGAATTAGGATCGAGATCAAGTTTATCTTAATCTATTTACTGAGTCAACCAATTTTTGATCTTTTTTAAGAGAATTTAATGCAAAAGCCAATAACAAAGTAACTGATCCTAAAAATATAAATCCGTAAACTGTAGTATTATCAAAAATTATATATTTTAAGAGGTAAATTATATTTAGATAAGAAATCACTTTCACAAAAAGAATTTGTTTCTTTCTTTTTTTATATTGACCTATTGTAAAAAGTGTAAAAATTATAATAATTAAAGGAAAGATTGAAAGCCCAAAATTAAACACATCGAATTTGTCAAGCCCAAATACAATTAAGCTTAATAAGATCAGAAAAAGTAAATAAAAAAAGTGTTTTCTATACATAAAATAAAAATAGAGAATTTTAATTGTAAAATAAAAATATTGTATATTTGAAGCGTTATCAAAAAAACTTTCCCGATAACAACAACTCATTAATCCATTTTTAATATATGTCAGAGTTAAAAGATTTAAATAAGAAAAAACTTACAGAATTAACTGAAATTTGTGATAATCTAGGAATAGATAATTCAGGAAAGAAAAACGAACTCATTGAACGAATCATTGAGTTTCATTCAAAACCTGTTGAACAGAAAAAAACTCGTGAAAGAGTAAAAAGAGATTTTAAAAAGTCTAATCATGATAATCATGAAAGGAATCATAATAAAGATTCTCGAAACAGGTACAAGCAACCTGATTTTGAATTTGATGGTATAATTGAATCTGAGGGAGTTTTAGATATAATGCAAGAAGGATATGGTTTTCTGAGATCATCAGATTACAATTATTTGAGTTCACCTGATGATATTTATGTTTCACAATCTCAAGTAAGATTATTTGGACTAAAAACCGGTGACACTGTTCTTGGTCAAGTTAGACCACCTAAAGACGGTGAAAAATATTTTCCATTAATCAAAGTCAATAAAATTAATGGTCTCACACCTGATGTCGTTAGAGACAGGGTTTCTTTTGAACATCTAACACCTTTGTTTCCAGATGAAAAATTTAACATTGCTGATAAAGAAAGTAGTATTTCTACAAGAATTATGGATCTATTTTCACCAATTGGTAAAGGACAGAGAGGAATGATTGTTTCTCAACCAAAAACGGGAAAAACTATGCTTCTAAAAGATGTAGCTAATGCCATAGCAGCTAATCACCCTGAAGTATATCAAATAATTCTTCTTATTGATGAAAGACCTGAGGAGGTTACTGATATGCAAAGAAATGTAAAGGGTGAGGTTGTTGCATCAACTTTTGATGAACCTGCAGATAGACACGTTAGAGTTGCAAATATTGTTTTAGAAAAAGCCAAAAGATTGGTTGAATGTGGTCATGATGTTGTAATACTTCTTGATTCTATTACAAGATTAGCTAGAGCATATAATACAGTACAACCGGCTTCGGGAAAAATTCTTAGTGGTGGTGTAGATGCAAATGCTTTACATAAACCTAAACGTTTCTTTGGTGCTGCAAGAAATATTGAAGGTGGTGGATCTTTATCCATTATTGCTACTGCTTTAACTGAAACTGGTTCAAAAATGGATGAAGTAATATTTGAAGAATTTAAAGGAACTGGTAACATGGAATTACAATTAGATCGAAGAATTTCTAATAGGAGAATTTTTCCTGCAATTGATCTTGTTTCATCAAGTACAAGAAGAGATGATCTACTGCTAGATGAAAATACAATTCAAAGAATGTGGATTATGAGAAAATATTTAGCAGATATGAATCCAGTTGAAGCAATGGAATTTGTTGAAGATAAGATTAAGAAAACTCTTAATAATGAAGAGTTTTTAATCTCAATGAATTCTTAAAATTAAGCTTTAGATTTAGCTTTACTTTTTGTTGCTTTCAAAGAATTAACGTGACTCGCCAATTTTGACTTTAGATTAGCTGACTTGTTTTTATGAATAACATTATTTTTAGCTAACTTATCTAAAAGCGAAGAGACATTTGTAAATAATTTTTCAGCTTCTTTTTTACTAGTAGTATCTTTTAATTGCTTAATAGCATTTCTAGTAGTTTTATGCTGTAAACGATTCTTTTGTCTTTTCGTTTCAGTTTGTCTTATTCTTTTTATCGCAGATTTATGATTTGCCATATAAAATATTTTGTAGCCCGTAGGGGAATCGAACCCCTCTTACCAGGATGAAAACCTGGCGTCCTAGCCGATAGACGAACGGGCCAAATTTAGCTGTGCAAATATATATTAAGGAAATTATTAAGCAAAATATAATTCTGTTAATTTAATATGATTTTGCAAAATATACTCTTTTTAAAGATTTGTTTCCTGAAATTATACACTTTCCTACTTGAGAATTAGATTCTGGAATACATCGAATTGTGGCTTTAGTCTCATTTTTAATTTTCATTTCTGTCTCTTCCGTACCATCCCAATGTGCTAAAACAAAACCACCTTCATCAATTAGCTTTTTAAAATCATTGTAATTATCAGCAACTCTTGTATTATTATTTTGAAAATCTTTTGATTTTAAAAGAAGATTTTCTTGAATATCTTTCATAAGAAAATCTATTTTATCAACTAGGCCATCAATATCAATAAGTTCTTTACTCATTGTATCACGTCTAAATATCTCTAATGATTTATTTTCAACATCTCTTGGCCCAACAGCGATCCTAACAGGAACACCTTTAATTTCATGTTCGTTAAATTTGTATCCGGGTTTGAAATTCAACCTGTCATCAATTTTAACACTATAACCTTTTTTTCTAAGATCAGAAACATGAGGCTCTACATAATCCTTTACATTTTTTAACTCATCATCAGATTTAAATATTGGAACAATAACAATTTGAATTGGAGCAAGTTTTGGAGGCAAAACTAATCCATTATCATCACCATGAGTCATAATTAGGGCCCCCATGAGTCTTGTTGAGACACCCCATGATGTCGCCCAAACATAATCTAATTTACCATCTTTATCTGCAAACTTTACATCAAATGCTTTTGCGAAATTTTGTCCTAAAAAATGAGAGGTTCCAGCTTGAAGAGCTTTACCGTCTTGCATTAACGCTTCAATACAATAAGTTTCTTCTGCACCAGCAAACTTTTCAGAATCAGATTTTGTTCCTTGTATTACTGGAATTGCCATAAAATCATTAACAAAATTTGCGTAAAGATTATTAATTAGCTTTGCCTCGTCAACAGCTTCCTCTTTAGTAGCATGTGCAGTATGACCTTCTTGCCATAAAAACTCCGCAGTTCTTAGGAATAATCTAGTTCTCATCTCCCATCTAACCACATTTGCCCATTGGTTTAATAATATTGGCAAATCACGATAAGACTGAATCCAGTTTTTATAAGTTTTCCAAATGATAGCTTCGCTAGTTGGTCTTACAATAAGCTCTTCTTCCAGCTTCGAATTTTCATCAACTTTTAATTTTCCAGGGTTATTCTCATCATTTTTTAATCTGTAGTGAGTTACAACAGCACATTCCTTTGCAAAACCTTCAGCATTTTTTTCTTCAGCTTCAAAAAGACTTTTTGGAACAAATAATGGAAAATATGCATTATAGTGACCTGTTTCTTTGAATTTAGAATCGAGTTCTTTTTGAATTTTTTCCCAAATAGCATAACCATAAGGCTTAATCACCATACAACCACGCACACTTGAATTTTCAGCTAAGTCAGCTTTTACAACAAGTTCATTATACCACTTGGAGTAATCTTCGGATCTTTTTGTTAAATTTTTAGACATATTTCTTTGGCATAAATTTTGTCCCTATATTTATGTAACAAAAATAAGCGAATAATGTCATCAAGCAAATTACTTTCACTCCAAAAATTAGTTTTAGTTTTCATATTAACACTTTTAATGAGCTGTGGATCATTTGCTCCAACAAGTTTTGTTTCTTCTGATGGCATATATTATGCTGAAAAAGCACCTGCTGAAACTAAATCTACGTTATACTACAAAAACTATTTCAAAGAGAAAGAAATTGAGTTTGAGAACAGATTTAATAACGATACACTTTTAACAAACAATGATTTTGTTAACTCAAAACAAATCACCTACACAGAAAGTAATGCAGCTTGGGGAGAAATTCCAAACACAGTAACTATTACTTTTGATATGTTTGATAACCTATATCATAAAAGATATTTTGGTTTTGGGTATTATAACCCTTATTATGGATATTATCCTTATGGGAGATATTATCCTTATTACGATCCTTTTTATGGATATGGATATGGATATGGATATGGATATGGATATTGGGATCCATTTTATGGATATGGTTATTGGGATCCATTCTGGGGTCCATATTCTTGGGGTCCTAACAGGTTTTATGGTTATCCATACAATTACAATATGTTAGGTTACAATAGATATAACAGAGCATATTATCAGGATGATTTTTCATACAGAGAAAACAGTAATATCTCTTATAACAAAGGTAGAAGAGGAAGTGCTAATAATGTTGTAGTATACAGTGATGGTAAATCTTCAAGATCGAACAATGATGAAAATAAAAATTCTAATAATGTTAACGTTAACAGATCATATCTGGGTCCATCAACAGGACAGTATAATGGTAGAAATGTGAAAAATTTTGATATAATAGTCGAACGTGGAGATGGAAGTAAAGATAAGGTAAGAAATTTTGCAACCAAGCCAGGAAATCCAACTGTTAATCAAGGCAATAGCAATGAATCACCAAGAGTATACTTAAACAGAGGTTCGTCAAATGCTGTATATGGATCAGGTACTTTAAATAATTACAATAGAATTAATAATAATAATTCTAATAATACAGATCAAAAAAGATATTACACTAACCCACAATACAATAATAACAATAATTCAAATTGGAGAATTAGTGGAAGAAATTATGCTGATCCATCAATGAGAGCTGATGGTTCGAGATCTAATTCAAATTCAGTAAGGTCATATGGAAATCCATCTTCCAATAATAACTCCAGCATAAACAGTTATTCATCATCTATCAACAACTCATCCTCAAATATTTCAAGAAGTTCATCTAATTCAATTTCTTCACCATCTAGAGGATCAGTAAGTGGTGGGGCTTCCATTAGTAGAGGAAGCTCTTCATCAGCTGGATCCGTGAGAGGATCCAGATAAATGAGATATATCTTTATTATTACCATATTATTTTTTCATTTAAATATTAATTCTCAAAATATTTATGATGCTATTAATTACAACTTTTCTAATGATTTAGGTAATTCAAGATTTACCTCAATGGGAGGAGCTTTTGGCGCACTTGGAGGAAATCTTTCTGCAATTTCTACAAACCCTGCTTCAGGATCTGTATTTGAATTATCGAGAGCTGGCGGGTCTATTACTTTGGAAAGTAATAATATGAAATCTAACTATTTTAATACCAATAATGAAGTTGACAAAACAAACATATATTACCAAGGAGGTATGGTATATGTTTTTAAGAACTACGGTAGTGGAAACTTAAAAAAGTTTGCCTTTGGTATAAATGTACAATCAACAAACTCGTTTAGTTCTGATTTATTAATATCAGGAAGGGGAAATCAATCAATTGATAGTTTTTTTCTAAATAATTCATCAGGATTAAACATCTCAGACCTTAGTGTTAATTCAAATGAAAGTGTTTCTGGATTATACAGGTGGCTAGGTAATAATTATGGATATTATGCTCAACAAGCTTTCTTAGGATATCAGTCTTATTTATTAAACTATGATGATACTGAAAATAATTTTTATTCAATAGCAAAATATGATAATGGTTTAAATATAACTAATGAAGTTTTTAGTAGAGGATTTAATAATAAAATATCTATTAATCTTTCTGGATTATTAAAGGAAAACTTTCATTTTGGTTTTAACATCAACATACATGAAATAGATTTAACTAAAGATAATATTCATTATGAAGATGGTTTTGATGAAGATTCATCTGTTAGATATATTGACTTTAGAAATTATTTATTTACCCGAGGTGGAGGACTATCTTTTCAAGCAGGTATGATTTATAAATTAAAAAATGTAAGAATAGGAGTTAGCTATGAGAGTCCAACATGGTTTAAGATTGAAGATGAGTTAGAGCAAAAAATAGAAGTTCAAACAGTTGATAAAATAACTAATGAAATTTATACAGATATTGTTGATCCAAGAATAATAAATTTATATGAATACAATTATAAAGCTCCCTCAAAATTAACATTGTCTGTAGCTTCAATTATAAAAAACATGTTTATTTTAAGTTTTGATTTTGATAATCAAAATTATTCCTCGTCTAAATTTGGAACTAAAAATGATGAAACTTATAAAAACTTAAACCTCGCTATTAAACAAAATTTAGTAGCAGTTTACAATTACAGATTTGGATCTGAAATTAGATTAAAAAATTTCAGTATTCGAGGAGGGTTTAAACAATCAAATAGTCCCTTTAATGATTCTGAAATAAAATTAAATTCAAAATCATTTGGAATTGGCTTTCAGTTTGAAAATTCTACGCTTGACATTGGATTTTCATCAAATAACATTAAATACAACCATCAATTGTTTGATACTGGTCTAACAAATAGTGCAGAAGTTAACAACTCACAATTAAGAAGTGTTATATCATACAATTTAATTTTTTAAAAAAATCTTTTAATTATCTTTGCAAACGTATGAAGTACAATAAATTCCTTGAAGATCTTGAGTTAATTGACCAAGATCATAAAAATTTTTCAATTGAAACTCCACTTAGAGATGATGCCTTTGAAATTTCTGATGATGAAAAAATTTCTATCATTCAAAAAAATGTCAAAGAAATACTAGAAACATTAGGTATGGATATGACAGATGATAGTTTAAAAGGAACTCCTAAAAGAGTTGCTAAAGCTTATGTAAAAGAATTATTTGGAGGGCTTGATCCAAAAAATTTACCAACTAGCTCAACATTTGATAATAAATATCAATATGGTGAAATGTTGGTTGAAAAAAATATAACCGTTTTTTCCACCTGTGAACATCACCTTTTACCTATATACGGTAAAGCTCACGTTGCATATTTTGCAAAAGATAGAGTCGTAGGATTATCAAAAATGAATAGAATTGTTGATTACTATTCAAGGAGACCTCAAGTTCAAGAAAGGTTGAATATTCAAATCGTCAAGGCATTACAAAAAATTTTAAAAACTGATGATGTTGCTTGTATAATTGATGCAAAACACATGTGTGTTAATTCAAGAGGGATAAGACATATCGATTGTAGTACTGTAACTGGTGAATTTGGAGGAAAATTTAAAGACAAATTAACTAAAAGAGAATTTTTAGATTATATTCGTACAGAAAGCTAAAGTTTTTCCGATGCTATCATCGAATAAGGATTTAAAAATATACAACTCACTAACTTCAACAAAAGATTTTTTCTCTCCCATTAACGAGAACATGGTAGGTATGTATGTGTGCGGACCTACAGTATATAATACAGTGCACCTCGGAAATATCAGAACTTTTATTTCTTTTGATTTAATATTTAGATACTTAAAACATTTAGGTTATAATGTAAGGTATGTAAGAAATATAACAGATGTTGGCCATTTAGAGGATGATTCTGACGAAGATAAAATTTCAAAAAGAGCTAAAATTGAAAAAATTGAACCTATGGAAGTTGTTCAAAAATATACCAATGAATTTCATTCAATTTTAGATTCATTCAATGTTTTAAAGCCAAGTATTGAACCCACTGCATCAGGTCATATAATCGAGCAAATTGAAATGATTCAAGAAATTATTGATAAAGGTTATGCTTACGAAAGTAAGGGGTCAGTATATTTTGACACAAAGAACTTCAGCAAAGATTTTAAATATTCTAAACTTAGTAATCGAGATCTAGATAATGTAATTAACGAATCAAGAGATTTAACAGGAAGTAATGAAAAGAAAAACCCTCAGGACTTTGCATTGTGGAAGAAAGCTGAAGACAAACATATTATGAAATGGAAATCTCCATGGAGTTTAGGTTTTCCCGGATGGCATCTTGAATGTTCTGCTATGAGCAGAAAGTATTTGGGAAATAAATTTGATATACATGGGGGTGGACTTGACCTTAAATTCCCACATCATGATTGTGAAATTGCTCAAAATGAATGTTTATCAAATGAAGTTTCAGCAAATTTTTGGCTTCATGCTAACATGCTAACATTAAACGGAAAGAAGATGTCTAAATCTACAGGAAATTCAGTTTTAGCTAGTGAAATATTTAACGGAAACAATAATATTTTTTCCAAGTCTTTCACTCCAATGACTTTAAAGTTTTTTATGTATCAAGCTCATTATAGAAATACTCTTGATTTATCAAATGAAGCTTTGTTGGCTTCAGAAAAAGCTTTTGAAAAAGTTGTTCAATTAAAGAAAGATATAGATAATCTAGAAACATCAGATATTTCAAATATTAGTTCTCAAGATTGGGTTGACAATTGTTATAAATCTCTAAACGATGACTTCAACTCACCCAAATTGATAGCTAATTTCTTTGATCTTACCAAAATAGTTAATGAAATAAAATCTGGAAAAAAGAAAATTGATTTAGAAAACAAAAATTTATTGATTAATTATTTTAGTGTATTTAGCACTGATATTCTTGGACTTAATTTTGAATCAGAAAAAAACGATAATCAAAATCAAATATTAGATCTTTTGATTGAAATTAGAGATAAAGAGAGAGAGAATAAAAATTATATTATTTCTGACTTTATAAGAGATAAATTAAATTCTTTAGGAATCAATATTGAAGATAAGAAATGAGAGGAATTTTAATTTTTCCTTTTATTATTTTAATAAAGTTTTATCAATTTTTTATATCCCCTATTTTAGGATTAAATTGTAGATTTTCCCCAACATGTTCTAACTACGCACTAGAATCCTTAAAAAAACATGGTTTAATCCTTGGAACATATTACTCATTAAGAAGGATATCTAAATGTCATCCGTGGGGAGGTAGCGGTCATGACCCAGTTCCATAATTATTATCTATATATTTGAATAATGAATGATTTTATACTTGAATGGTCTCCTGATGAAAAAATAATTTCATTTGGTTCAATTGGAATCCACTGGTACAGCTTAATGTTTTTATTAGCATTCTTCATAGGATTTCAAATAATGAAAAAGATTTACATCAAAGAAAAAAAAGATATCACACTTTTAGATCCTTTTTTAGTACACATGGTTTTAGGAACAATAATTGGTGCTAGATTAGGCGAGGTGTTTTTTTATAATTGGGATTATTTTCAAAATAATTTATTAGAAATATTTTTACCATTTAAGATTGATGATTCAGGATGGAAATTTATAGGTTTTAGAGGACTTTCTAGCCATGGAGCAACAATTGGCATTATAACTTCAATTATTATTTATAAAATAAAATATAAATATGACTCTGTTTTATGGATTTTTGACAGATTAGTTATTGCAGTTGCACTAGGCGGTATGTTTGTTAGAATCGGTAATTTTTTCAATTCAGAAATTCTTGGAAAATTCACTAACTCAGATTTTGGAGTGATTTTTTTAAATCGCGGAGAAAATTTACCTAGGCATCCAGCTCAACTATACGAAGCTTTTGGTTATTTGATACTCTTTGCATTTCTAGTTTTGATATATAATAAAACAAAACTATCCACTAAGAAAGGGTTTATTTTTGGATTTTTCCTATCTAAATTATTCTCTATTCGATTTATTGTTGAATACGTTAAAGAAAGTCAAGGTGGTATTGAAGAAACATTGGGTATTTTATCTACTGGTCAGTGGCTTAGTATTCCATTTATAATTTTTGGATTTTTGTTGATGATAAATAGCTATAGAATCAAAGCATAATAATGAAGAAAAATTATTTGTTAGTTGGATTCAAAAGATTATTACTTACTTTATTTTTAATGTTTTTAGGCCCTACTATTTTATTTCAAGCCTTTAAAAACGATGAACATGAATGGTATATGATTGTTCTTGCAATTGGTCTAATAATTTGTGCTACTGCAATTTTTACACTTTTCTCTGGTATTATGTCCATTATTAAACATATTTTTGAAAAAGATTTATAAAAATAATGCTTGATATTAAATTTCCAGATGGTTCCGTTAAACAATTTGAAAATGGTATTACACCTTTTGAAATAGCAAAGTCTATTAGTAATTCTCTTGCAAAGAGTATTTTAAGTGCGTCTTTTAACGAAACAACTATTGAATTGTCTACAAAATTAAATGAAAACGGAAATATTAAGTTCTTTACATGGGATAATGATGAAGGTAAAAAAGCTTTTTGGCATTCGACTGCTCATATCTTAGCTCAAGTTATTTTAGAGTTTTATCCAAAATCTAAATTAACTATCGGGCCTGCAATTGATTCAGGATTCTATTATGATGTTGATTTTGGTGAAGAAGTTTTTTCTGAAAATGATTTTTTAAAAATTGAGAAAAGGATGATTGAAATTTCTCGTGAAGGTCATGATTTCAAAATGCGAGAATGTTCTAAAGATGAAGCTATCAAGTATTATAAATCAGAAAAAAATCCATATAAATTGGAACTTATTGAAGGCATTCATGATAAAATAACTTTTTGTGATCACTCTAATTTTTCTGATTTATGTCGTGGTGGTCATCTTTTAAACACAAAGCTTATAAAAAGTGTAAAACTTTTAAATGTAGCTGGTGCTTATTGGAGAGGAGACGAAAAAAATAAGCAACTTACTAGAATATATGGTATTTCATTTCCAAAAGAAAAACTATTAAATGATTATCTCCAATTGATTGAAGAAGCAAAAAAAAGAGATCATAGAGTTATTGGGAAAAAAATGAATCTTTTTACTTTCTCAAGTAAAGTTGGACAAGGTCTTCCACTCTGGCTTCCAGCTGGAGCAGAGCTTAGAGAAAGACTTGAAAATTTTTTAAAAAAAGCTCAAAAAAATGCTGGATATGAAATGGTAATTTCACCACATATTGGAAATAAAAAGTTGTATGAAATTTCTGGGCATTACGAAAAATATGGTGAAAGTAGTTTTCATCCAATTAAAACTCCAAATATTGATGAAGAATTTTTACTAAAACCTATGAATTGTCCTCATCATTGTGAAATTTATAATTCTCAACAATGGAGCTACAGAGATTTACCAAAAAGATATGCTGAGTTTGGAACTGTATACCGATATGAACAAAGTGGTGAATTACATGGTTTAACTAGAGTTAGAGGTTTTACTCAAGATGATGCGCACATTTTTTGTGCTGAAGATCAACTAGTACAAGAGTTTAAAAATGTTATTGATCTTGTACTACATGTATTTAAATCATTAGGTTTTGAAGATTTTACTGCTCAAATTTCTCTCAGAGATAAAGAAAATAAGGAAAAATATATTGGATCAGATGAAATTTGGAAAATTGCCGAAGAAGCAATTATTGAAGCAACCGAAGAGAAAAAGTTAAAATATAGAATTGAATATGGAGAAGCTGCTTTTTATGGGCCTAAATTAGATTTTATGGTTAATTTTTCCTCTTTGGTTAGCTACCAATCAAATTAAATTAATTGCAGTTGGTGATAAACATAAAAATTACACTCAAAAAGTTTCAAATTTATTAGAAAAGTCCGAAATTCGCTCAACCTCTGATTTAAGAAATGAAACAGTTGGGAAAAAGATCAGAGATGCAGAAAAATCAAAGATTCCTTTTATGGGAATAATTGGTGATAAAGAAGTTGATAATCAAACAATATCAATAAGAGTAAAAGGAGGTGAAGAAATTGGAGAAATGGATATTAAGAAATTAATTAACTTTATTAAAGAAGAAGAACTTAAATCATATAATTAAAACCTAAAGCTATAGCACTAAGAAGAAAAAGAGGTAGAAGACCTGGAAGAATAATTAAAAAAAATCCCCATAAAATTAATGGAGAAATTATAGCTAATGAAGTTAGATTAGTAGGTGATAATGTCGAAGTTGGCGTATACCCGCTTTCAAAAGCTTTAGAGATAGCAAAATCTCTAGAAACAGACTTAGTTGAAATCTCACCAAAGGCATCACCACCAGTTTGTAAAGCTTTAGATTATAAGAAATTTCTTTATGATCAAAGAAAAAGAGAAAAGTTTTTAAAAGCAAAAACACAAAAGGTTGTTGTAAAAGAAATAAGATTTGGACCACAGACTGATCAACATGACTATGAGTTTAAAAAGAAACATGCTATTAAATTTCTTCAGGATGGAGCAAAACTTAAAGCTTTTGTGTTTTTTAAGGGAAGATCAATTATTTTTAAAGAGCAAGGGCAAATTTTACTTCTAAAATTAGCACAAGAATTAGAAGAATATGGAAAAGTTGAACAATTACCTGCTCTAGAAGGAAAAAAAATGATTATGTTTGTGACCCCAAAAAAAGTTAAAAAGTAGTAAATGAGTAAATTAAAGACCAAATCAAGCGCAAAAAAAAGGTTTAAAGTTACGGGAACAGGAAAGATTAAAAGAAAACATGCTTTCAAAAATCATATCCTTACCAAAAAATCAAAAAAGAGAAAACTCAAATTAACTCATGATGGGTTAGTAAATGATAGTGATTTAAACAATATCAAAAAACAATTAAGATTAAAATAATTTGTAAAACAGGTAAAAGGTTTAAAGTTTGAAAAACACCTCAGCCAAAAATTATATAAAATGCCACGTTCAGTAAATACAGTCGCTTCAAGACAAAGAAGAAAAAAAATTCTCAAAAAAGCTAAGGGATATTTCGGAAGAAGAAAAAATGTGTATACAGTAGCTAAAAATGCTGTTGAAAAAGCACTTTCTTATGCTTACAGAGATAGAAAAGCTAAAAAGAGAGTTTTTAGATCATTATGGATAACAAGAATAAATGCTGCTGCAAGGGAGCATGGTCTTTCTTATTCAGAATTAATAAATAAACTCAAATCAAACAATATCTCAATAAACAGAAAAGTTTTAGCAGATTTAGCTATGAACGATCCAAAAAAATTTGAGGAAATTGTAAAAAAAGTTAAATAGTTTAGAAAGGATCTTCATCCTCTTCTGATCTGTAACTTCCACTTTCAAATGCTTGATCGGGATTAATTTTAGATTCCTCGTTCAATTTAGATTGGTATTCAAATGGATTATCGAATGAATTTAAATTTTCAAACTTTCCAAGAGAACTAATAAACTTGAGCTTTATTGAATTTAATCCACCATTTCTATGCTTTGCTACAATAAATTCAGCTTGTCCAAGGGCAGGGGTTCTATCCTCATCATCCCATTCGTCAATTTTATAGTATTCTGGTCTATATAAAAATGAAACTATATCAGCATCTTGTTCAATAGCACCAGATTCTCTTAAATCTGAAAGAATTGGTCTTTTAGTTCCTCCTCTTAACTCAACAGCACGTGATAATTGTGATAAAGCTATAATTGGTATATCTAATTCTTTTGCAAGTGCTTTTAAATTTCTAGAAATAGTTGAAATCTCTTGTTCTCTGTTTCCTGATTTTTGTGTAGACCCAATAGTCATTAATTGTAAATAATCTAAAACAATTAATTTAATACCATACTGAGAAGATAATCTTCTGGCTTTAGCACGAAGTTCAAAAATAGATAATGATGGAGTGTCATCTATATATAATGGAGCACTTTCAAGGTTTGAGACTTTTACATTTAACTGTTCCCATTCAAATTTTTCTAGTTTACCAGTTCTCAATTTTTCTGAATTCAGCCCAGTTTCCGAAGAAATTAACCGAGTAATTAATTGAAGAGCGGACATTTCTAGTGAGAAAAAAGCAACTGGAATATTATTTTCAACTGAGATATTACGAGCCATAGAAAGTGTAAAAGCTGTTTTACCCATACCAGGTCTTGCAGCAATAATTATTAGATCGCTTTGTTGCCATCCAGACGTTAACTTATCAATTTCATTAAATCCTGATGGTATTCCACTTAAACCCTCTTTTTTAGAAATTTCTTCAATCTTTTTCTTAGCAGCAATCACTAAATTTTCGGCTGTTTGAGAGTTTTTCTTCAAGTTACCCTGAGAAATATCATAAATTTTTGATTCTGCCGTATCCAATAAATCAAAAACATCTGTTGTTTCATCATAGGAGCTTTCAATTATTTCACTAGATATTTCAATTAGTTTTCTTTGTATAAACTTTTGAAGTATAATTCTAGAATGAAACTCTATATGAGCGGATGATGAAACTTTTTGAGTAAGCTCAACTAAATATATATCTCCGCCAATTAAATTTAATTTAGCTTCTTTTTTTAGTTGGTGAGAAACAGTTTTTATATCAATAGGCTCTTGTTGTTCAAATAGATTAATGATCGCAGAGTAAATAATCTTATGACTTTCTTTATAAAAAACTTCAGGGTGTAAAATATCAATCACCTCATCCACACCCTTCTTATCAATCATCATAGCTCCTAAGACTACCTCCTCTAAATCAACAGCCTGTGGCGGGATTTTGCCCTTTTGAATTGAATAAACAGAGCCAGGATTTGAACTGGATACTGAACTTATATTTCTAATACTCTTCACATGTTAAACTTAAAAAATGATTCATTAATTGTTACTAATAAATAATAATTTAAGCAAACAAAAATATGTTAATAACTATAAGGATAATGTTGATAGTACTAGCTTAATTCATTAAAAACACCCATGGATGTAAATCTATTTGACCTTTCCTCAAGAAGTTTTGAAGTTGAAAGAAGTTTAAGATCATTAAATGAAGTTATAATTTCTTTTTTTACAGTGTTGAAAACTTTATTTCTATTTTGATGAGCTCCACCTAAAGGTTCTTTAATTATTTTATCAATCAATTTGTTTTTTTTCATGTCTTCAGGGGTAAGCTTTAATACTTCTGCTGCCTTTTCCTTAAAATCCCAACTTCTCCATAAAATTGAAGAACAAGATTCTGGGGAAATAACAGAATACCACGTATTTTCTAGCATCATAATTTTATCTCCAATACCAATACCTAATGCTCCACCAGATGCCCCCTCTCCTATTACAATACAAATTATTTGGGTTTTTAAATTGAACATTTCATAAAGATTTCTAGCAATAGCTTCTGCCTGGCCTTTTTCTTCAGCTTCAATTCCTGGATACGCACCAGGAGTATCAATAAAAGTAACTATTGGTATTGAAAATTTTTCGGCAAGTTTCATCAACCTTAATGCCTTGCGATAACCCTCAGGATTGGCCATACCAAAATTTCTATATTGTCTTGTTTTTATATTATTACCTTTCTGTTGACCAATGAACATAAAAGATTGGTTATCAATTTTACCAAGACCGCCAACCATTGCTTTGTCATCTGAAATATTTCTATCTCCATGTAATTCTAAAAAATTACCGTCAGTTAATGCATTAATGTAATCGAGTGTATATGGTCTAGATGGATGTCTAGATAATTGAACTCTTTGCCATGGAGTTATATTAGAATATATTTCCTTCTTAGTTTTTTCGATTTTGAGTTTAAGTTTTTTACAAGTATCCCTTACATCCACTTTGCTTTCATCTCCAATGACATTACATTTATCAAGTTGGTCTTCAAGTTCTTTAAGAGGTAATTCAAAATCAAGATATTCCATAAATATTTTTCAAATATAAATTAAAAAAAAGGTTTAAAAATCATTTTCTTACGAGTTTAAAAATGTAATAAGTAATTATTATAAAAACAAAATTTGGAAGCCATGCGCCAACATTAGGATTCCAATCAGATTTTGATACTAGAACAGAAAAAAGCTTATCAAAAAAAATAAAAATAAAAGCTAAAATAATTCCTAGTGCAAGGTTTAAACCAATTCCTCCTCTTTTTTTATTGGATGCTACGGTAACCGCAAGAATAGTTAAAATTAGTATTGTTACAGGTAATGTATACCTTTTGTTTCTTTCAAGAATATGGCTAGATAATAGAGGAGAACCACTTGCTCTTTCAATATCTATAAAATTATTTAATTCGAAAAGATTAAGGGTTTTGGCTTGATATGTAACAGGCGAAAGATCATTAATAGAAAAATTAAAAATTGTATCAAAAATTCTTTTTGTTTCTATTATCTCATTTTCTCCCACATATTTTCTTTTAAAATAATCAGTCAACCTATATAAACTATCTTCTTCAATCCACCTTATATTTCTAGAAAATATTTTTTCTTTTAGCTGATTTTTTTCAAACACTTCGTATGAAAAATTATAAGCTTGATTTCTAGTAGGATTGTAAGAACTGACATATATATAATCGTTTTCATTTATCTGTTTATATAACTTCGATATATTTCTATCCTTCTTATTTTTACTTAAATATTTATATTGAAACTCATTAAAACTTTTGTTTTTTTCAGGAACAACAAACATTCCTGAAATGAAAGTTAAAACTGATACCACAAGGCCACAAATTATAAATGGCTTTAGATATCGATTGTATGAAATTCCAGAACTTAAAATAGCAACAACTTCAGAGTTATTTGATAATTTAGATGTGAACCAAATAACTGATAAAAAAACAAAAATTGGGATTAAAAAATATCCGTAATACCAAATAAAATCAGAATAGTATTCCATGATTTGTGAATAAGACAAGTCATGTTCTTTAAACTTATCAATCTTTTCAGAAATATCTACAAGTACACCAATAGGTATAAATAATAAAAACATCATAAGAAATGTTAAGAAGAATTTTTTAACTATATATATATCTAAGATTTTCACTATAACCTATTATCTAACTTATTTTTCATAGTTTTTTTCCAAGATAGGAATTCGCCAGATTTAATTGCATTTTTAGTAGAATCAATTATCCATTTATAAAATCCTAAGTTGTGAATTGTTGCAATTTGTTTACCTAAATTCTCATTAATACTAAATAAGTGTCTTAAATAAGCCTTAGTATAAAAATTGTCAACAAAAGTATTTCCATTAGGGTCAATTACAGTATGATCATTTTTCCACTTTTCATTTTTAATATTTATCGTTCCCTCTGAGGTAAATAACATGCCATTTCTAGCATTACGTGTTGGCATGACACAATCAAACATATCAATACCAAGACCAATATTTTCAATTATATTCATGGGTGTACCAACACCCATTAAGTATCTCGGTTTATTGGCTGGTAAAATTTCACAAACAGACTCAGAAATTTCATACATAATATCGTGTGGTTCGCCTACAGAAAGTCCTCCAATAGCATTTCCCGGTAAATCCATAGATGTTATATAATCTGCAGAGATTTTTCTTAAATCTTTAAACATACTTCCTTGTACTATAGGAAACAAAACTTGATTGTGAGAATATTTATTTTTACTTGAATTAAATCTATCTATACATCTTTCAAGCCACTTATGGGTTAACTCCATTGATTTTCGAGCATATATTTTTTCACATGGATATGGTGTGCATTCATCAAAAGCCATGACGATATCAGCTCCAATTGATCTTTGGATATCAATTGCTTTTTCAGGACTAAAAAAATGATATGATCCGTCAATATGTGATTTGAATTTAACTCCATCAGGATTTATTTTTCTATTATTTGATAGTGAATAAACTTGATAACCACCACTATCTGTTAAAATATTTTTATCCCATTTCATAAATTGATGTAATCCACCAGCACTCTCAATTATATCAGTCCCCGGTCTTAAATAAAGATGATAAGTATTTGATAAAATAACATCAGGTGATATATTTTCAACTAAATCCTTGTTGTGTACACCTTTGATAGCTGCAGATGTTGCAACGGGCATAAAAATGGGCGTTTCAAATTGACCATGATCTGTGGTAATTGATCCAATCCTAGCCTTAGTATCAGAATCTTTTTGTAAAATCTGAAATTTCATTTTTTTCAAATATAACCTAATAACTTTTTTTTAAATACAATGTTGTTAACTAAATATTATGATTGGTTGATAAGTTTAAATAATTTTTAAAAATACTAACAAAAGAGATTCTATTTTTACTATATGAATGAAATGGAAAAATTAGTTATTCAGATCAGGAGAGATATAGTAAGGATGGTTAACGCTGTTAACTCAGGCCATCCTGGTGGTTCATTAGGCTGTACTGAATTTTTTGTAACCCTATTTTTTAAAATTTTAAAAAGAAATAAGGATTTTAGCATGGACGGTAGAGATGAAGATTTATTCTTTTTATCAAATGGACATATCTCACCGGTATACTACAGTACTCTTGCAAGAGCTGGATATTTCCCTGTTTCTGAATTAAATACTTTTAGAAAAATTGATTCCAGGTTGCAAGGTCACCCTACAACACATGAAGGTTTGCCAGGTGTTAGAATTGCTAGTGGTTCACTTGGACAAGGAATGTCTGTTGCAATAGGTGCAGCAATTACAAAAAAATTAAACAATGACAAAAACATTGTATACAGTCTTCATGGTGATGGAGAACTTCAAGAAGGTCAAAATTGGGAAGCGATTATGTTCGCATCTGCTAATAAAATTGATAATATAATTTGTACGATTGACTATAATCAGAAACAAATTGATGGAGATTTAAAAGATGTACTCGATCTGGGTAATATTGCTGAAAAGTTTGCAGCCTTTGGATGGCTAGTTTTTAACTTAAAAGAAGGAAATAATTTAGAAGAAGTTGAAAAAATAATTTTAGAAGCAAAAGCTTCAACAGGACAAGGTAAACCTATTGTAATAATTATGAGTACAGTAATGGGTAATGGTGTTGATTATATGATGGGAACTCATAAATGGCATGGTGTTGCACCAAATGATGATGAATTAGAAGTTGCATTAAAGCAAAATCCCGAAACATTAAAAGATTATTAAGATGATTGAATATAAAAATACTGGAAATAAAGATACTAGATCAGGTTTTGGTGAAGGTCTTTTAGAGCTTGGAAGAACAAACAAGGATGTGGTTGCTCTTTGTGCTGATTTAACAGGATCTTTAAAAATGAATGAATTTAAAAATGAGTTTCCAAATAGATTCATTCAAGTAGGGATTGCTGAAGCAAATATGATGGGTATTGCTGCAGGTATGACAATAGGAGGAAAAATCCCTTTCACAGGAACATTTGCAAATTTTTCAACTGGTCGTGTGTATGATCAGATTCGTCAATCAATTGCATACTCTGGAAAAAATGTAAAAATATGTGCCTCTCATGCAGGAATAACTTTAGGTGAAGACGGGGCTACACATCAAATTTTAGAAGATATAGGATTAATGAAAATGTTGCCAGGAATGACGGTAATTAATACTTGTGATTTTAATCAAACCAAAGCTGCCACATTGGAAATTTCAAAACATAATGGACCAGTATATCTTAGATTTGGAAGGCCAAAGGTTCCAAATTTTACAGATTTGAATCAAAAGTTTGAAATTGGAAAAGGTGTAAAATTATTAGAAGGAAATGATGTTACAATAGTTTCTACAGGACATTTAGTATGGGAGTCCATAATTGCAGCTAAAGAATTAAGTAAAGAAGGTATTGAAGCTGAAGTAATTAACATTCACACGATTAAACCCTTAGATGAAGATATTATTTTAAATTCATTGAATAAAACAAATTGCGTTGTGTCATGTGAAGAGCATAATATTATAGGAGGTTTGGGAGAATCAATTTCAAGACTGATTGTAAATAATGCACTCTATCCAATGGAGTTTGTTGGTGTTAATGATTCTTTCGGTGAATCTGGAACTCCAGAACAGTTAATGAAAAAATATAATCTAAATTCTGAAAACATTAAAGAAAAATGCAAAAAGGTAATATCAAGAAAATTATAACTTTCGCAATCATAATTTTAAGTTTATTTATTAATCAAGCATATTCACAAATAAGTTTTGGAATTAAAGCTGGATTAAATTTTAATTCAGGACTAAATCAGACATATTATATTGAGTCTTTAAAGACAACTCCAACACGTGGTTTTTACAATATTTTTGATGAAAAAAATGGACATCAATTTGGAGTTTTTTCAAAGATTAATTTTGGTAATATTTTTTTAAGACCTGAGATATATTTTTCTAAAATCAATAGTAAATATGACCTGACATATCAATGGAACATCGAAGGAGAAATTATAGATGAGTTTTCCGAAAATAGAGTTAATATTCCAATATTAGTTGGTATCGATGTTTTTCGAAAAAGAATAAGTTTCTTTGGAGGCCCCACATTTAATTTTGTCTCAGATGTTTTTTTTGATGAAAATAATTTAAAAGAGTCCATCTCAGACCTTTACAGTAAGTCACTTTTAACACTACAATACGGAGCTTCGCTAAATTTTAATAAACTCAGTTTTGATTTTAGAATTGATAAAGGTTTTGGGGATCGAGAAATTGTATATGCTGAACAGTTGTTAGGAGAAAATAAAAATCAAATAGTGAAAACTGACGGATTATTAACTATGATTTCTGTGTCGTATAAATTTTAATCTGCATCTAAATAGTCAGGTGTTCCATCACCATCTGTATCGTCTGCTACTCCATCACCATCTTTATCATATTCATCTTTAGTTAATATTCCATCTCCATCATCATCATCATCTCTGTAATTAGGAATATTATCTGAGTCCGTATCATCATTCTCAAAATCACGGTCACCATCAACATCTTCTATTATTGTTAAGACTGTATCATTATCATGGTCGGTACGATTTAATGTCATCATATTTATTTGAAATACTAATGGTGAATATGCAGGAATTGTAGTTGTACCATTTTGAAAATAGCCCAAACCTGATGGGAATAAAGCAAAGCCAATTCCAAAATTTAAAAAATCATAGGTTCCATCATTATTAATTCTAATTTCACCTCTTTTAAGCAAAGGTAGAGACTCTTTAAATCCTTTAACTAAATTCTTTGCCTCCATCCAAACTGGTGTTTTTCTTGAATCAAATGTGTTTCCATCAAATAAAAAACCTTTATATGAGACAAATACAGAATCAGCAATAGTTGGACTTTCTCCAACACCTTCTCTTATTACATGATAATAAAGGTTATGTTTTACTATATTGTCATTTTCATCCTTAACATCAATTTCTATTGTTGATACTTGATTATAAATGGGTATTTTATCTACGTTGTCCCCAGCAATTGTATCAAAAATAATTTCAGGTGAATCTGTAGCATTTAAATTGATAAAATCATCATAGTTGTAAAAATGAGTTTGCATAAATTCGATTATTGAATCATTTTCTGCAATGTATTGCTGTGTCATATCTCTTGGTGGTTCACTGGTATCCGTTCCTTTGTCTTTTTCACATGAGATGAAGGATAGAGAAACAATAACAAAAAATAATAGAAACTTCAATGATGATTTCAAAATATAAGTTTTTAAATCAGGCGCAAGATACAATTTTCTTAATATTTTTATCTTAGTTTTACAGTATTATTATTTAATGAAAAATCAAGTACTAGACCATAAAAAAATAATTAGAATTTGTAATAGACTTGCTTACCAAATAATTGAAAATTCTGAAAACAAGAAGTCGATTATATTGGTTGGTATTAAAGAAAAAGGGTATGAAGTTTCAAAATTAATTATGCAAGAATTAAATAAAATTTGTTCTAATAAAATCATACTTAGGCATATAGAAATTGATAAAACCAATCCAAAAAATTCATTAAAATGTAATTTAGAATCTACTTTCAAAAGCTCTGAAAAAGTTTTTTTGATTGATGATGTTCTAAATACAGGAAAAACACTAATGTACTCTGTAAACAAGTTGTTAGATTATGATTTTAATAGTATTAAAACAGTGGTACTTATAGATAGAAATCATAAGAAATTTCCAGTAAAGGTTGATTTTAAAGGAATTTCTTTATCAACTAATTATGATGATATAGTAAAACTAAATTTTAAAAAAAATAATTTAGAAGCCATTATCACTTAAAATTTTTAAAATTTTCTTTACAACTAACTCCTTGTCATTTCTATTTGACTCAATTACATAATTTGATTTTTCATAAAATGGCATTCTTTCAAAAATATGTTTACTCACAAATTCATTCATTTTTTCAATAGATTGAATATTTGAGATTATTGGTCTTTTTTCCTTTCTCAAAAAAAGTCTATTCGAAAGAATATTAGTGAGTACTTTTATGTAAAACACATTATTAGATCTAGATAAAATCATATCCATATTGTCATAATAGCAAGGAGTGCCTCCACCTAATGATAATATAAATTTATGATCGTAACTTAAAACTTGGTTAAGCATAATTTTTTCAATCTTTCTAAACTCTAGTTCGCCTAAATCAGAAAATATTTTTGAAACTGAAGAATTATATTTTTTTTCAATTACTTTATCAAGATCAATAAACTCACAATTATGCTTCTTTGCTAAAATTTTTCCAATTGAAGTTTTTCCAGAGCCCATGTATCCCAGAAGAATAACTGGATTTAAATTATTAATTGAATTTAATGAATTCATATCCCTACAAATTTATGAGAAATATTCTTTGAATAATATGTTTATTGGCCCTATATTTGCGAGCGTTAAAAATAGACCTGGTAGCTCAGTTGGTAGAGCATCTCCCTTTTAAGGAGAGGGTCCTGGGTTCGAGCCCCAGCCAGGTCACAATTCACTAGCGCACGTGGCGGAACTGGTAGACGCGCTAGGTTGAGGGCCTAGTGGGAAATATCCCTTGGAGGTTCGAGTCCTCTCGTGTGCACAATCATTTAAATCTAAAATTGAAAAAAAAAGTTATCATTATTGGTTCAGGATTTTCATCTCTATCTGCATCATGTTACCTAGCAAAAGCAGGTTTTGATGTTAGTATTTATGAAAAAAATTTGGATTTTGGTGGTAGAGCCAGACAATTTAAAGAGAAAGGATTTACTTTCGACATGGGTCCAAGCTGGTATTGGATGCCCGATGTTTTTGAGAGATTTTTTAATGACTTTGGTAAAAAAAGTTCTGATTTATATGAAATCAAGAAACTAAATCCTGCCTACCGAGTAATATTTGACAATGAAAGTCATTTTAAAATTGGTGATTCAATTGATGAAATAGTCAACTCTTTTGAAAAAATTGAGAAAGGAAGTGGTAAAAAACTAATTAAGTTTTTAAATGAGTCGAAAGATAATTATGATCTCGCTGTTACTAATATGCTATATAAAATGCCAGGAAAATCAATCTTTGAGCTTATTAATACAAAAACAATTTCTAAAATAAATTTATTTGTTACCAATATTAAAAGTCAAATTAATAAAATTTTTAAAAATCGAAAACTAAGATCTGTTTTACAGTTTCCGGTACTTTTTTTAGGTGCTAAACCCTCAGAAACACCAGCTTTTTACAATTTTATGAATTATGCTGGTCTATGATTAAGATCGCAAAGGAAAATGGTGTTAAATTCTACAATAATTCTCCAGTTGATAAAATAATAGTAAAAAATAATACTATCTCAGGAATTATTGTGAAAAAATCACTTATTGAATGTGATATATTAATATCAGGTGCTGATTATTCACATACTGAACAATTATTAGAAAAAAAATACAGACAATACTCAGAAAAATATTGGTCAAACAGAACCTGGGCACCTTCATCGCTTTTATTTTACATTGGGCTTGATAAAAAAATTAATGATTTAGATCATCATAATTTATTTTTTGATACTGATTTTGATAGACATGCTGATGAAATTTATACTAACCCAAAATGGCCTGAATCACCTTTATTTTATTTAAATATTACATCAAAAACTTTTAAACATACTGCGCCTAAGAACTGTGAAAACTTATTTATTCTAGTTCCAATTGCAACAAACCTTGAAGATACAGATGAAATCAGAGAAAAATATTTTGATTTAGTTATTAGTAGAATTGAAAAAACAATCAATGAGAATATTAAAGATCATTTAATATATAAAAAGAGTTATTGCGTAAAAGATTTTAAATCTGACTATAATTCATTTGGTGGCAATGCGTATGGTTTGGCAAACACTCTTACTCAAACTGCATTTCTTAGACCTAAACTTAAAAGTAAAAAAGTAAAAAAATTGTATTTTAGTGGTCAACTGACAGTTCCTGGACCTGGTGTTCCACCAGCAATTGTTTCAGGAAAGTTAGTTTCAGATTTGATTATAAAAGATGAAGTCAATTTTTGATAAGGTTTCTGCAGATTGTTCTAAGAATGTTACTAACTCTTACAGTACTTCATTTAGTTTAGCTACTAAAATGTTATCAAAGAGTATTAGACAAGATATTTATAACATTTATGGTTTTGTAAGATTTGCTGATGAGATTGTTGACACATTTCATGATTATGATAAAAAAGAGCTTCTTAATAGATTTATTGATGAATTAAATTATTCATTAAAAAACAAAATTAGTACAAATCCAATTTTAAATTCCTTTCAGTACACTGTAAATAAGTACGATATAGATTTTGGATTAATAGATTCTTTTTTAAAAAGCATGAAAATGGATTTAAAAAAAATCAAATATAATTCTGAAAAAGAATACAAGCAATATATTTATGGTTCTGCCGACGTTGTTGGGTTGATGTGCTTAAAAGTTTTTGTTAGTGGTGATGAAGAAACCTTTAAAAAATTAAAGCCAAGTGCAATGGCACTAGGGAGTGCTTTTCAAAAAGTTAACTTTCTGCGTGATTTGAATGCTGATTTTCATGACTTAAATAGAACTTATTTTCCAAACTTAGACTTTAAAGATTTTGATGATCAATCAAAAATGTTGATAATGGAAGATATTGAAAATGATTTTAGAAAAGCTCTCAAAGGTATTTATGAACTTCCTAATAATTCTAAATTTGGAGTTTATGCTGCATATAAATATTACAAAAGATTATTAACTAAATTAAAAAGGACATCCTACATGAAGATAAAAAATGAAAGAGTTCGTGTCCCAAACTATCAAAAAGTTGATGTTTTAGCAAGATCGTACGTAAGATACAGGTTGAATATTCTATGATGGAAAACTTTTTATGGATATTGTCTTTAATCGGTGCATTTTCTATAATGGAATTTATGGCATGGTTTACACATAAATACATTATGCACGGTTTCTTATGGGTTTTACATAAAGATCATCATAAAAAAGATCACAAATCTTGGTTTGAAAGAAATGATACGTTTTTTCTTTTTTATGCAGTTGTAAGTATGCTTTTTGTTATTTCTTGGTCAGATTATGGCTTTTTCTATGGCCTTCCAATTGCGATTGGAATTTTTTTATATGGACTCACATATTTCTTGGTACATGATATTTTTATACATCAGAGATTTAAAATTTTTAGAAAGATTGACAATAAATACGCAAGGGGTGTTAGAAGGGCTCATAAAATTCATCACAAGAACATTAATAAAGAAGGAGGAGAATGTTTTGGAATGCTTTTCGTTCCAAAAAAATATTTTAAATAAGAGTCATTTTAGCTGCAGCTTCAGCGCAATCATATCCTTTATTACCATGTTTACCTCCACTTCGTTCAATAGCTTGTTGAAAATTATCGTCTGTTAATAAACATAAAATCACTGGACAACCATCAGTAATATTGATATCTTTTATTCCATCACAAACTGATTGAGAAATAAAGTCAAAATGTTTGGTTTCACCTTTAATTATACTACCTACAGCAATAATGGCATCTAAATCATATTTTCTTCTCATGTTTGCACATCCATAAATTAATTCAAAACTACCTGGAACTACATGATGTAGTATATCTTTTTTATTTAAACCAATAGTATCAAAAAAATCAAATGCACCATCTAATAAACGATTAATAATTTCAGAGTTCCATTCAGAAGATACTATACCAAAACGTTTAGATTTTACTGATTTTAAGTAATCCTTGTCAAAGGAAGGTTTAAATTGAGAAGACATTTTATTCTACTTGAGCTAACTTAATTTCAATTTCGCTTGCTTGTTGAGAGTCAGGATAATCTTCTTTTATTTCCTGAAAAAACTTTCTTGCTTTAGATTTCTTATTTAACTCAAGAGCAATGTTTCCAGATTTCATTAATAGAAGTGGTTTAATAAAGGTATTATCAGAGGCTTCAGATAAAGCTTTTTCATAATAATTAAGTCCATCATCTAATTGATCTAACTGTATAAAAGAATCACCAATAGTAGAAAGAGCTAATGCACTTAAAATTTGATCATTCGAGCTAAAATCATTCAAATATTTAATAGCTAAATCATATTTATCTAAGTTAAAATATGCTATTCCAGAGTAATATGATGAAAGATTAGCAGCAGGTGTTCCCGAATAATTTTCAATAATATCAATAAAACCAAATTTACCATCTGCACCTTCTAAAGAAAGTTGAAACAATGAATCTGATGAATCATCATCTGTATTAACAGCTTGATTGAAATATTTTTGTGCAGTAAAAATTTCAAGATTAGCTTCATTGACTTTAGGTTCTAAAATAAACTTATTGTATCCAAAGAAAAGAACAAAAAATAATACTAAGACTGAGATTGCACCAATTAAATATTTTTGATATTTACTAACAAAAATTTCAGTTTTTGAAGCACCTTCATCTAATGTCTCAAACACTTGTTTGGTTGAGCTCAAATTAGCATTTGAATTAGATTTAGATATATTTTTTCTCGATCTTTTTTTGTAAGTAGCCATAACTCAGGCAAAAATAAAATTTTATTCTAATCAACAAGGATAATTAATTAATTATTTTATTTAATTTACAACAAGATTTTAAAGAGTAATGATTTCTAATTTCATTAATAAAATATCGATTATAAACTATAAAAATATAGAGGACAAAGAATTTGTATTTGATAATAAAATCAATTGTTTAGTTGGTAATAACGGAGTTGGAAAGACAAATATTCTAGATTCGATTTTTCATTTATGTATAGGAAAAAGCTACTTTAATTTAAGAAATGATCAAATAATAAATAAAAAAAATGATTTTATGTTGATTGAAGGAGATTTTGTATGTAATGATAAAAATGAAAAAATTGTTTGTAGTATAAAAAGAGGTGGAAAAAAAGTTTTAAAAAGAAACAACAAAGCATATAAAAAACTTTCTGGTCATTTAGGTCTTATTCCTGTAGTTTTAATATCACCCTACGATACTGACCTGATTAATGATGGTAGTCTTGAAAGAAGAAAATTTATTGATAGTATAATTTCTCAAAACAATAAAACTTACTTGAATCAACTAATTGACTATAATAAAATTATACAGAATAGAAATAAATTATTAAAAAATTCAAATTACAATACTAAATCAAACCTGGAAATGATAGATGTATATGATGAAGAGTTGATTAAATTATCAAGTCCGATACATGAAATTAGAAAGTCATTTATAGATGAATTTGAGCCTTACTTTATTGAAAAATATAAACAAATTTCCTCAGAGGCTGAATATGTTTCAATATCATATAAAAGTGATCTACATGAAAAGAGCATGAAAGAGCTTTTAAAAGATTCCTTGAAAAAAGATTTTATACTCCAATATACAAGCTCAGGAATTCATAAAGATGATTTGATTTTTAATATTGATAGTTACAGTATTAAAAAATTTGGTAGTCAAGGACAACAAAAATCATTTATTATAGCTCTAAAACTTGCACAATTTGAATATCTAAAAGAAAAAACAGGCAGTTCCCCTATTCTATTAATGGATGATATATTTGATAAGTTAGATTTTAATAGGGTAAAAAATATAGTTAATATTGTTAATGATACTAGCTTTGGTCAATTATTTATTTCTGATACTGATAGGGACAGGGTCGAAAAAATTTTAAATACCTTAAATTTATCTTCAAAAATTTTCAATTTATGAAAAGAACATTCAAAACGAATAAAATGGAAAGTATGATTGATAATTTTTTAAATCAGAAGAAGATTTCAGATGGAATTTTCAATGTAAAAATAAATGAAGCATGGAAAAATTCTGTTGGAAATAAAATATATAAGTACACAAAATCAATTTACTATAAAAATGGAAATCTTTTTATACAAGTTGATAATCCAATATTAAAGCAAGAGATAATTTACAGTAAAGGAGCTATTATAAAGCTCTTAAATAAAGAAATCAAACAAGATCTAATTAAGAAAATTATTCTTAGATAAAGTTCTTAGTTTGGAAAATGAAAAGCTGACTCAATTTCTGCATTTTCATTGCTATCAGATCCATGAACTGAGTTTTCCCCTTTTGATATAGCGTACTTAGCTCTTATTGTACCTTCTTTTGCATTTTCAGGATCTGTATCACCAATTAAATTTCTAAATTCTGAAACAGCATTTTCCTTCTTAAGAACAGCAGCAACTATTGGGCTTCTACTCATATATTGAGTTAAATCGTTAAAGAATGGTCTATCTTTGTGAACAGAATAAAATGACTTGGCGTCATCAATACTTAAGTGAGTTAATTTTAAAGAAATAATTTCAAAACCAGCCTCTGAAATATCATTTAATATTTTTCCAATTAGTCCTCTCTCAACGGCATCTGGTTTAATCATCATAAAAGTTTTATTTGACATTTTATTTTATTTTTTGCAAACGTAATAAAAACATTCAAATGAAATATTGTAATTTTCTATTTTTATGATTGAAGAGGTAATTATAATAGGAACAGGTAAGGTAGCTTATCACTTTGCAAAAGAGATAAGTAATAACCCAAAATTAAAACTAATTCAAATTCTAGGCAGGTCAAAAAAGATAAACTCACACTTTAATGAGTTTTCAGATATTTATTCAAGTGATTTATCTGAAATAAAAAGAAGTAAATTTTGCATCATTGCTGTCTCTGATAATTCAGTTAAATCCGTAAGTAAAAATATTAAGAAATTTGAAGGAGTAATTTTACATACATCAGGAAGTATTAATATGTCAATTTTAAATAGTCATTTGAAATTCGGTGTTATATATCCTCTTCAAACATTTAGTTTTGAAAGAAATATTGATTTCAATAAAATTCCTCTTTTAGTTGAAGCTTCAAACAAAAAAACTTTGAGTGAATTAATTAATTTTAGCAATAAACTTTCAAAAAAGACAGTTATAATGAATAGTGACAAAAGATTGATTTGTCACTTATCAGCTGTTTTTGCTAATAACTTTACAAATCATTTGATATATACCAGCGAGGAACTTCTTGATAAATATGACATTGATAAAGATCTAATTCATCCACTTTTTGAAGAAACAATTCTAAAGATCAAATCCATTTCTAGCTATGATGCTCAAACTGGACCAGCTTCTAGAAATGATTTAGAAACAATTGAGAATCATATAAATTTTTTAAAGAAAAATAATCTAACTTTCAATGTAGATATATACAAGTCTATAACTGAATCAATTATAAAAACTAAATTTGATAAACAATGAGCTACAAAACAAAATTAAAAAGTATAAAAAACTTTGTTTTTGATGTCGATGGAGTATTTACTGATGGATCTATAACTGTCGATATTAATGGTAATGAATTAAGACAATTCAGTACTAGGGATGGAATTGCTGTAAAGCTTGCAACAGATTTAGGTTATAACATATGTGTAATAAGTGGGGGTAATAATGAAGGAGTAAGAAAGAGGTTAAATAGACTTGGGGTTAAAGAAGTTTTTTTAGGAGTTGATAATAAAAAAATGATTTACAATGAGTTTTTAAATAAGCATAATCTAAATAACTCTGAAACTGTATTTATGGGTGATGATCTTCCTGACATTACTATCCTTCAAGTTTGTGGTTTATCATCATGTCCAAATGATGCATGTCCTGAAGTAAGATCAATTGTAGAATATATTTCGATAAAAAATGGTGGAATGGGATGTGTAAGAGATATAATTGAACAAACTCTAAAGGCACAAGGTAAATGGAAATTAAACGAAACTTCTAAAAATATATAATGAATTTTTGGAAAAAAGAATATTCTATAGTTCTAGTTTTAAACCTTATATATTTAATTTTTTTCTATCTATTAATGCAATAAGCTATGCATAATTTAGATTGGTTTATTTTAATATCAACAATCCTTTTTATAGTAATTTATGGTGCTATAAAAACAAGAAAAAATCGCAATATTAATTCTTTTCTTAAAGGAGATAATTCATCAAATTGGTTCACAATTGGTATCTCAGTAATGGCAACCCAAGCTAGTGCTATAACTTTTTTATCAACACCAGGACAAGCTTATAACGATGGAATGGGATTTCTCCAATTTTATCTAGGCCTTCCACTCGCAATGATTATTATATGTATTGTCTTTGTCCCAATTTACCATAAACTAAAAGTCTTTACTGCTTATGAATTTTTGGAAAAAAGATTTGATAAGAAAACAAGAACTCTTGGTGCTATACTATTTCTAGTTCAACGTGGTCTTGCAGCTGGAATTACAATTTTTGCTCCATCTATAATACTGTCATCGGTATTAGATATAGATTTAAAATTATTAAATATAATTATTGGGTTATTAGTTATAATTTATACTGTTTCTGGAGGAACTAAGGCTGTTAACATTACACAGAAGCAACAAATGTTTGTTATATTTTTTGGCTTATTTTTTGTTTTTTTCTTTATAATTAACAATCTACCAGAACAATTAACAACATCAAAAATCTTGGACTATGCTAAAGTTTCTGAAAAAATGAAAATTTTGGATTTTTCTATCTACCAGAACAATTAACAACATCTAAACTCTTGGACTATGCAAAATTTTCAGAAAAAATGAAAATTTTAGATTTTTCTTTTGAACCAAACAACAGATATACTTTTTGGAGTGGTATAACAGGTGGTCTATTTTTGGCTCTTTCATATTTTGGGACTGATCAAAGTCAAGTTCAAAGATATATTTCAGGAAAATCTGTAAGAGAAATTAGATTAGGTCTAATATTTAATGGAATATTTAAAATCCCAATGCAGTTTTTTATTTTATTAATTGGAGTTTTAGTTTTTATATTTTTTGAATTTAATCATTCTCCATTAAATTTTAATCCGCAGGCAGTTGATTACCTTGAAAAGAATCATAAACTTGATTTTGAAGCTTTTAAAGAAGATTACAAAACTCTTAACCTAGAAAAAGATGAAATTCAAAGGTTATTTTTAGATGAAAAATTAAATGATCCTTTAATCTTAAATTCTTTACAACAAAAAGAAATGAAAATTAGAGATGATGTTAAAAATTTAATTGACGAAAACAGTAAAATCGAAAAAAATGATAAAGATTATGTGTTTTTACACTTTATTTTAAATTATCTACCAAGAGGTCTTATTGGACTATTAATCGCAGTTATAATTTGTGCTGCAATGTCATCAACAGCATCAGAACTTAATGCTCTTGCAGCAACAACCACAGTAGACCTTTATAAAAGAAATCTTAATGTAAAAAAGAGTGAGAAACATTTTTTAAAAATGTCAAAGTTTTTTACGATTACTTGGGGATTAATAGCAATTTGTTTTGCAAGTATTGGAAATCTTTTTGAAAACCTAATTCAATTGGTTAATATTATTGGATCTATTTTCTATGGTACTATTTTAGGAATATTTCTTGTTGCATTTTTTATAAAAAAAATAACTGCTAACTCAGTATTTTGGGCAGCTTGTATATCACAAATTATAATTTTCTTTATATACTTTAAAATCGATATAAGCTATCTATGGCTTAATTTTATTGGTGCTGTTGTAACAATATTATTGTCTATTATATTTGAGAGCCTGAAATTATTTAGAAGATAATAATCTATCATTTAGCCTATTTAAAGTGTTTATTCCATCAGGACCACCAGTTTTAATAGCATCATCAAGACCTAATTTTGCATATTGGATAGCTTTTTTCATTTTACCAGCTTTTTCATAAATCAAAGATTTATATCTATACTGCCAATATCTATGTTCTTTATTATCAGGATAAGCCAGATTAATCCATTTCATAGCTTGTTTAATGTCTATATTTTCTTCCAGATAAAATACTGCAGCAGAGCTTAAATCATTTTTTGTTGGATTATTTGACATTACATTATCAATCTGGTTTTTCATTTTTTCAGTTGTCATAACATCCAAATTGTAAGAAATAAATTGATCGTCCCAAGCAAAATCTAATGTAGCTCCGTTATTAGAAATATTGTTTATTGAAATGGTAAATGTTTCTATAGTAAACGGTAATGTAACAAAACTTGAAAAAACATTTAGTAAAACCTTATTTTCATCAATCTCTTTAAGAGCCCCCCAGTTTTTATTTTTCTCATAAAATATTAGACTTAATCCATTTTTTTCAGAATCAGGAATTGAATATAAAAAATACTCCCCAGCCTTTAATAATTTAGAGTTCACTTTTACATCTTCAGAAAATGAAATTGCAGTTGCTTGATTAGCTCCTGTTCTCCATACTTCGTCAAAGGGAACTATATTTCCGAAAATTTTTCTTTCTTTTTTAGATGGTCTTGAATAATCAATTGAAATATCGACTAATCCAACCTTTTGAAAGATTTTCGATCTTGGACTTGCCTGTGGGGAGGAGATTTGTGATAGTGAAAGATTACAAATCAATAAAATTAAAAACGTGATAATATACTTTTGCATGTTTTTTGTTTTAATATGGTTTTTACAAATATTATGAAAATTTTTAAAATTCATACTAAACAACACTTACCTATAACAATTGAAGAAGGTTGGAGTTTTCTATCAAACCCAAAAAATTTATCAACAATAACTCCTGATTACATGAAATTTAAGATTACTGACTGTGATCTTAAACCTGTTTATCAAGGTCAAATAATACAATATATAGTAAGACCGATTATGAATATTCCACTAAAATGGGTCACTGAAATAACTCATGTAGTGCATGAAAAATATTTTGTTGATGAACAAAGGTTTGGTCCATATTCATTATGGCATCATAAACATTTCATCAAAGAGATAGAAAATGGAATTGAAATGGAAGATGTTATACATTATAAAATTCCTGGAGGAATATTTGGTGAATTTTTAAACAGTCTTTTTATTAGTAAACAACTCAATGAGATTTTTGAGTACAGAAAAAACAAGTTAATTGAAATATTTGGAGAAATATCATGAAAAAAAATATACTTATTATAGGTGGTTCGTCTGGAATAGGATCATCGCTTTTAAATAAAATATCACATGAACACAATGTTTATGTTGCTTGCAGATCAAATGATTCTATTCCTGAAAATGTAAATTATATCAAATATGATGTTCTAAATGATGAATTAGATACAACATCAATTCCAGAGTCAATTGATGGCTTTGTTTATCTTCC
>LUMP01000046.1_pt1 | contig 42386 bp, 41 predicted proteins | sample 729641 | NCBI WGS metagenome assembly LUMP01 (sample SAMN03860260, study PRJNA289734) | marine metagenome | biome: seawater column; feature: ocean; material: water; isolation source: Red Sea water column Station 12 - depth 47m | place: Saudi Arabia: Red Sea | collected 2011-10-15 | depth 47 m | reverse complement strand
ATGGAGCATCTAAATGACTGGCTAGATTTTAAAAAAAATAGAGCAACAGAGATTCAAAGCATTTAATAGTTTGGTAAAATTTTTTATAAACCTCTTTAATTAAATACTATGGCAGGCAACCACTTTGTAGCAAGCATCGATATTGGAACAGAAAAGATTGCTTTACTGGTTGCTGAAAGAGAAGATGATGACCATCTTCGAATTATTGGACATAACGTTTGCCCGTCGAAAGGAGTCAGAAAAGGATCTATTTTTTCGATTGACGCCCTTTCCAGACAAATCTCGAAACTAATCAAAAATACCGAAGAGAGTTTTGGAATAGATTTGGCATTATTCCGCGTTAATATTTCAGATACCCACCTTACCTGTATTGATGGAAAAGGAAAAGTACCTATCAACGAGTTTGTAAGCGCTGATGATTTAGATGCTGTTCTTGAATCAGCAATGGCGATTTCAACCCCGACCAATAAAGAGAAACTTCATATCATAAAAAAGAAGTTTACGATAAACGAGACAGTTGTTGTTGATGATCCTATGGACATGGAGGCAGAAGTCCTAGAATCAAAAGTTCATATCATCACGGTTTCTAGTTCGAGCGTCAGAAACGTAGAAAACTGCCTCAAGCAAAGTGACCTTGAGGTAGACAAAATTGTACTTAACTCGATTGCTAAATCTCAAGCACTTTTGACTCAAGAGGATAAAAATTCTGGCGTATGTCTTCTTGATATTGGCGCAGGAGTTACGAGCTACTCAGTATTTAAAGAAGAGGGCATCGTTCAAAGTGGAATCATTGCAATGGGTGGAGACGAGGTAACGCAATCAATCGCATACGCTTTTGATACATCTCTTGAGGAAGCTAAAAGACTCAAAGAGAATTACGGAGCTGCTAAGACCCTGCTTCAGTCTGATGATAAGTTTATCGATTTTACTCAGGCCAATAGCAAAGAAGAGCGACAACTTTCAAGCTTGGATTTGAGTGAGGTTATTGAAGAGACCTACAGAGAGATTTTTGAGGCGGTCAAGAACGAGCTTAGGCATCGTAATCTTGATCCCATAATTAAATCAGGATTTGTTCTTTGCGGGGGAGGATCAGAGATCAACTCTGTTGAGGAACTGGTTCGGGATTTTTTTTCCAAGAGAGTAAAGATCGGTAAAATTCAAAGATCAAGAATTTCAGGTCTTGAGGCGATTCTAACAGACTATCGATATACTGGAAGTATAGGGTTGCTATTGCATGAGGGAGATTTGAGTAAGGCTAAATTTATTGTTTCAAATGGAAACAATGGAGTCATGGGTAAATTAAAGAAGGCAATTGTGGGTAATTTCTAGATTATGGTTAAACAAAGAACAATCAAGAAGACAGTTAAGGCTAGAGGAGTTGGAATTCATAGCGGAAAAGTAGTTAATTTAACCTTAATTCCTGCTGCAGAAGATCATGGAGTTGTTTTTAAAAGGTTGGACGCAGGCGGAAGACAGGTTCACGCACACAGTGCTTTTGTTAATGAAGTAGTGTTATCTACTGGGCTTGAAAATCAAGGTGTTAAGGTTTCAACCATTGAGCATCTGATGTCAGCACTTTCTGCGCTTGGAGTTGATAATCTGCTTGTCGAGCTTGATTCATTTGAAGTGCCAATTATGGATGGCTCGTCTGCGCCTTTTGTTTTTTTGGTTCAGTCTGCTGGCATTGAAGAGCAAGATGCACCTAAAAGATTTATCGTTATTAAAGATAAAATTAGGGTTGAAAATGGTGAATCATGGGCTCAGGTTTCTCCTCATAACGGCTTTAAAGTTTCATTAGAAATAGACTTTGAACACAAGAAAATAAAGGAAAGTGGTCAAAAGCTCACAATTGATTTTTCAGAACAGTCTTATCTGAAGGAAATATCTCGAGCCAGGACTTTTGGTTATGAAAGAGATGTTGAGATGCTTCAAAAGCAAAATCTCGCACTGGGGGCTAGCATAGACAATGCAATTGCTCTTTCGGATGATGACATCTTAAATGAAGATGGAATGCGCTATCACAATGAGTTTGTTAAACACAAAATTTTAGATATTGTCGGGGATCTTTTTCTATTAGGGGGTAATGTGATTGGTCATTATGAAGGCTTCAGAACAGGTCATATGCTTAATGACCAACTATTATCAGCAATTTTATCGCAGCCAAAAGCATTTAGCATTGAGACTTTTGAGGAGGGTGATTCTCCAATACAATTCTATTCGGAAGATTGGCAAAACGATCTTTAGCTTAAGCTCAAACTCTTTGAATTAATTTACAAAAGTTATCCTTCTTACAGCCTGTTTTTAAGGCAAATTTTGCTTCCAACGAAGTGTTTTAGCGCTAGATTCTTTGGGTATAATCGAAAACTTTTAAATTACCGTTAAAGGCGATGGAATTAAATGGCGCTGAAATTCTTGTAGATTGTCTTCAGAAAGAGGGTGTTGATCATGTTTTTGGTTATCCTGGGGGTGCTGTTCTGCATATATATGATGCGATAGAGGCTCAGGACAAAATTACTCATGTTTTGGTGCGTCATGAGCAGGGCGCCGCTCATGGTGCAGATGGTTACGCTAGAGCCAATGGTAAGCCGGGTGTTGTATTGGTAACTTCTGGTCCAGGAATTACAAATGCCGTAACTGGTATAGCAACGGCTCATATGGACTCGATACCTATGGTCGTGATTTCAGGTCAAGTTCCCTCACCTCTTATAGGTATGGATGCCTTTCAGGAGGTTGACGCAACTGGCATAACTCGTTCATGTGTGAAGCATAATTTTCTTGTAAGAGATATTAGTGACATAGCTACTACGGTAAAAAAAGCTTTTCATATCGCAACCACAGGAAGGCCTGGCCCAGTAGTCATAGATATTCCTAAGGATATAACCATTGCCAAAATGGAGAAAGAGGAATATCCGGATTCAATTGAAATTCGCTCATACAAACCAACTACCAAGCCAAGTAATCGTCAAATACGAAAAGCAGCTGAGTTAATTTCAAACGCAAAAAAACCAATACTTTATTCTGGCGGTGGCTGCGTCATCGGAAATGCTTCTAGAGAGCTCAGAGAATTTACCCAAATGCTTGGATTCCCTATCACTCAAACACTCATGGGACTTGGTGCATACCCAATGACCGATAAACAATCTCTAGGAATGTTAGGTATGCATGGTACTTATGAGGCTAATATGGCTATGCATGGCTCCGATTGTGTTGTTGCTATTGGTGCTAGATTTGATGACAGAATTACAGGTAATTTAGCGAAATTTTGCCCTACAGCTAAGTTCATTCATATTGACATCGATCCTTCACAGATTTCTAAAAACGTTGTTGCTGACATTCCAATTGTTGGTCAGACAGCACAAGTTCTGCAAGCACTGATTGATGAATTAAAGGGTAAAGAACTTTCTGATATTTCTAATTGGTGGTCACAAATTGAGGATTGGAGAAAAATCGATTCATTGGCTTATAAAAAATCACCTGGTGTTATAAAGCCGCAAACTGTAATTGAAGCATTGTATGAGGTCACCGAGGGTAAGGCTATCGTTACTTCGGATGTTGGACAGCATCAAATGTGGGCTGCTCAATATTACCCGTTTGATGAGCCAAGGCAATGGATTAACTCTGGTGGTCTTGGAACAATGGGCTTTGGACTGCCAGCCGCTATGGGCGCTAAGCTAGCTATGCCTGAAAAAGATATTGCCTGTGTTACTGGAGAAGGAAGTATTCAAATGATGCTACAAGAGCTCTCTACCATGCTTCAATATGCAACACCAGTAAAGATTATCAATCTTAATAATGGCTACCTTGGTATGGTTAGGCAGTGGCAAGAGTTCTTTTATGAAAAGCGTTACGCTATGTCTTATATGGATGCTTTACCTGACTTTATCAAATTGGCAGAGAGTTATGGTCATTTAGGAATTAAAGTCGACCAGGAGAAAGATCTAAAGCCTGCTCTAATTGAAGCCTTTAAGCAGAAAGAACGCACGGTGTTTCTAGATATCATGACGGACCCATCGGAAAATGTATTTCCAATGATTCCTGCTGGTGGTGCGCACTGCGATATGCTTCTTGCAGGGAGAGATGAGATGGTTTCTAAAGATGAAACAGACTTTAACGCGGTATAGTTTATGAGACATATTATTTCAGTTATTTTAGAAGATGAGGCTGGAGCTCTTTCAAGAGTCTCAGGTCTTTTTACACAACGTGGATTTAATATTGAGTCACTTACAGTTGCTCAAACAACTGACCCCACTCTATCAAGGATGACAATTGTATCTTCTGGAAATGAGAGAGTCTTAGAGCAAATCGTCAAACAACTCAATAAATTAATTGAGGTTGTAAAAGTGACTGACTTGACAAGCCAAGACCATGTTGAGAGAGAACTAATGCTTGCTAAGATATCTTCAACCTCAAAAGAGGGCGTCGATCTAAAAGAGTTAGTTGAAATTTTTGGCTGTAAAGTCGTGGATGTTAAAGATAAAATTTACACTATAGAAGTTTCTGGCAAAACAAAGAAGATTAATGCATTTTTGGATGCATTAGAACCATCAAACATTATTGAAATCTCAAGAACTGGGGTAACTGGGATTTCTAGAGGAAAAAAACTAATCTAAATTATAGGAAAAAAAATGAATAGATATTACGATAAAGATGCAGACCTTTCAATCATTCAAGGCAAAAAAGTAGCCATAATTGGTTACGGATCACAAGGACACGCTCATGCAAATAACCTGAAAGACTCAGGAGTTGAGGTAGTTGTTGGACTTAGAGAAGGTTCATCATCAGCGATAAAAGCGAAAGAGGCTGGGTTGGGTGTTATGTCTGTAGAAGAAGCGAGCGGCTGGGCAGACGTCGTTATGGTTCTTGCGCCCGATGAGTTTCAGGCAAAGATTTATTCAGAAAATATTGAGCCAAATTTAAAGCAAGGTGTTGCCTTGGCCTTTGCGCATGGACTAAATATCCATTTTGATATGATTGTCCCTAGAGAGGATCTTGATGTCATTATGATAGCACCTAAAGCTCCTGGGCACACTGTTCGATCAGAATTTGTTAAAGGTGGGGGTATTCCAGATTTGATTGCAGTTCAACAAAATGCGACAGGAAATGCTAAAGAGATCGCTCTTTCCTATGCTTCAGCAATTGGTGGTGGAAGAACTGGTATTCTTGAAACAAGCTTCAGAGAAGAAACAGAAACAGATTTATTTGGAGAGCAAGTTGTTTTGTGTGGCGGAACAACTTCGCTTATTCAAGCAGGTTTTGAAACTCTTGTTGAAGCAGGATATGAGCCAGAGATGGCCTATTTTGAGTGCCTTCATGAGTTAAAGTTAATTGTTGATTTATTATACGAAGGTGGAATAGCAAATATGCGCTATTCGATTTCTAATACAGCTGAATACGGCGATGTTACAAGAGGCCCTAGAATAGTGACTGACGAGACAAGGGCTGAAATGAAGAAAATTTTAAGCGAAATTCAAAGTGGTTCTTTTGCTAAAGAGTTTATTAGTAATGTTGGAGATTTGCCAGCACGCCGAGATGTTCAACGCAAACATCAAATTGAAACGGTTGGAGAGAGCTTACGTTCAATGATGCCTTGGATTGCTAAAAATAAATTAGTTGACCAATCAAAAAACTAATCCGAACTGATCAGGTCAGCTTTAGTTTTAAAAAGTTATGACTGAGAAAATACCAAGCAAAAGAGGAATTTATCTTCTGCCAAGCGTTCTAACAACGTTTGGCATGTTCGCTGGTTTTTATTCAATTATCTCCTCTATTAATGGTGATTTCACTATAGCTGCAATTTCAATTTTAATTGCTATGATGTGGGATACTCTCGATGGTCGAGTCGCTCGACTTACAAATACTCAGAGTGACTTTGGTGCTGAATATGACTCGCTCGCTGATCTTGTATCATTTGGCTTAGCTCCTGCGCTTCTTGTTTACCAATGGAGCCTATATGAGCTAGGTAGGTTTGGCTGGTTGGCGGCCTTTGTGTATTTGGCATGTGCAGCATTGAGACTTGCAAGATTTAATACCCAGGTCGGCACAGCCGACAAAAGGTATTTTCAGGGTCTGCCATCTCCTGCTGCAGCTGGTGTTATAGCAAGTATGATTTGGCTAAAAATTTGGACATTTGCCTCTTTTGATTCAGACGTTATTTCTATGGGCTATTATCTTGGGGCTGGCATCACAATTTTGTGTGGTCTGCTGATGGTCAGTAACGTTCGTTATTATAGTTTTAAAGAATTTGATTCCAAAAAAGCCTCTTTTAGGTTCCTTTTAATCGTAATTTTAAGTCTTATTATCTTAGTATATAAGCCCAACATCATTCTTTTCACAGGGTTCTTTGTATATCTACTATCTGGTCCAATCATAACGATCATTGGATTGAACAAAAAGCGATTAAAGAAAAAACAAGGTTAATCAGTTCAAGTTCCTCTATAATCTACCGTTATGAATAAGTTTCTTAATTTATTGACACTCATTTCACTGAGCAAGCTCTTTGCTTTGTTACGATTATTGCCGTAAGGCAATAATAATCATAGTAGACGAAAGTCTATCCATAAAACTTAAGATAAAATGTGAACAATAAAAGGAGCTAGCGATGTCCGAAAAACTAATAATATTTGATACAACTCTAAGAGATGGTGAACAATCACCAGGCGCATCTATGACGAAAGATGAAAAGGTTCGAATTGCCAAAAGCTTAGAGAAGATGAAAGTAGATGTTATTGAGGCAGGCTTTGCAATTGCCTCTCAGGGAGACTTTGAGGCAGTGCAGGCTGTTGCAAAAGCAGTAAAAGACTCGACAATTTGTTCTTTAGCTAGAGCAATAGATAAAGACATTGATAGAGCAGGAGAATCATTAAAAAATGCCAACTCTGCCCGAATCCATACTTTTATAGCAACATCTGATATCCATATGAAGATGAAGCTTGGAATGACTCCTGACGAAGTTGTAAATCAGGCAGTAAGGTCAGTCAAAAGAGCTACAAAATTTACTGACAATATTGAATTTAGTCCAGAAGATGCGGGAAGGTCAGATACAGATTTTTTATGTCGAATACTAGAGGCAGCTATCAATGCAGGTGCTACTACAATAAATATTCCTGATACAGTTGGATACAGTATTCCTTATCAGTTTGGAAGAACAATGAAAGAACTTATTGAAAGAATTCCAAATTCTGACAAAGCTGTATTTTCTGCTCACTGCCACAATGATCTTGGTCTAGCAGTCTCTAACTCTCTTTCAGCGGTTCTGAATGGTGCAAGACAAATTGAGTGTACTATTAATGGTCTAGGTGAGAGAGCTGGAAACACTTCTTTAGAGGAGGTGGTAATGGCAGTTAGAACTAGACAGGACGTCTTTGGTTGTGATACAGGTATTGATGCAACAGGAATCCTTGCTGCTTCTAGGCTGGTATCCTCTATAACCGGTTTTGTGGTTCAACCAAATAAAGCGATAGTTGGCGCTAATGCTTTTGCTCATGAGGCAGGAATTCACCAAGATGGTGTTCTTAAGCACAGAGAGACCTATGAGATTATGAAGGCAGAGGATGTCGGCTGGAATAATAATTCTTTAGTACTTGGAAAGCACTCTGGCCGAAATGCTTTTAAATCTAGACTAAGTGAGCTAGGCGTTGAGTTTGAATCTGATGAAGATTTGAATGAAGCTTTCTCAAGATTTAAAACATTAGCTGACAAAAAACACGATATTTTTGATGAAGATCTTCAAGCTCTTGTTTCAGAGACTCAGACAGAAGATACAGAAATTATTCGATTAGTCTCTCTTAAGGTTTCTGCAGAGTCAGGCAAGATCAATACTGCCGATGTCACTCTTTCAATAAATGGTAGTGAGCATAGTGCTTCAGCAAATACCGCGGGAGCAGTTGATGCGACATTTAATGCTATTTTGTCGTTGGTTGATATTGAACCAAAACTTCAGCTTTATTCTGTTTCAAATGTCACCCAAGGAACAGATTCACTAGGTGAGGTTAATGTAAGGCTTGAGCATGAAGGTAAGATCGTTAATGGCCAGGGGGTTGATACTGATATCATCACTTCTTCAGCAAAAGCCTATGTCCATGCCTTAAATAAAGTTATGGCTAACGTAGAGCGAGCGCACCCTCAGATTTGATGATTCCTGAGAGAAATAAATATCTTGAGGCTTTAGGAATACCTGATTTTTTATTTTCTTCTGTCAGCAATGAATTACCAAACAAATTTAAATTGTTGGTGATTGAACAAGACTCTGAGGAATCATTTTGTCAATCAGGAGCTAGCCAGGACTTGCTGTTTAAAATGCTAGCGTCTATTGGTCTTGGTTTGAATGAATGTGATCTAATATCACTAGCCAAGTCTGAAATTAATCGCTTTATCAAGGAGCACCCTCAAGATTTATTGCTCATTATGGATTCGTCTATTGATGCTGAAGGTAAATCTTTATTTATTACTCATCACCCTAAAGATATAATTAAAAATCCTAAGCTAAAGAGAGACTCTTGGGAAGTTTTAAAAAAGGTTAAATTATGTCTAAAGTAGATTATTCTCTTGAGTCCTATGAGAGACCCAAGTTAGAAACACCAAATGGGGAGAAAAAGCTTCTACTTCATTCGTGCTGCGCACCCTGTGCAGGAGAGATTATGGAGGCTTTAGCTGCTTCTGAAATCGATACCACAATCTATTTTTATAATCCTAATATTCATCCTTTTGATGAGTATGAGCTCAGAAAAGAGGAAAATATTCGTTTTGCTGAAAAATTAGGTATGCCCATAATAGATGCTGACTATGATAGAGATGAGTGGTTTGTTAGAACAAAAGGGCAAGAGAATGAGCCCGAGAGGGGTGCAAGGTGTACAACCTGCTTTGATATGAGGTTTCAAAAAACTGCACAGTATGCCTCAGAAAATAACTTTGACATTATTTCATCAACTCTTGGCATATCAAGATGGAAAGATATGAAGCAAATTAATGACTCTGGAGCAAGGTCATCAGAGCCCCATGATCTGCCTTATTGGGACATTAATTGGCGTAAAAAAGGTGGCTCCTCAAGAATGCTTGAGATTTCAAAAAAAGAAAACTTTTACCAGCAAGAATACTGTGGCTGTGTTTACTCGCTTCGAGATACGAATAACTGGCGTATCTCAAAAGGTAGAGGTAAGATTGAGAGAGGCGTCAAGTTTTATCAAGAAGCTAAACTCAAATTATCTCAGCTAGATTAGCCTTTTATAAGGTGAAGAAGTAAAGATTTTTGAACGTGTAGACGATTCTCAGCCTCACTCCAAACCACACTTTGGCTGCCATCAATGACCTCAGGGCTAACCTCTATACCACGGTAAGCTGGAAGGCAATGCATAAAGACAGCGTCTTTTCTAGCTTGATTCATCATCAATTCGTTGACCTGAAAACCACTAAAAGCACTTTCTCGCTGTTTTTTTTCAGATTCTTGACCCATACTTGTCCAAACATCAGTAACAACAATATCAGCATCCTTGCAAGCATCCAGAGGATCATTAGTGAAACTAATATTTTTCTGATATTTTTGAATAAAGGTTTCAGAAGGCTTGTAGCCACTAGGTGTTGCAATCGATAGTTCAAAATCAAATATTGCTGCTGCTTGCATATATGTCTGGCAAACATTGCAGCCATCGCCAATCCAAGCAATCTTTTTGCCTTGAATAGCCCCCTTTTCTTCTTGGTAAGTCATCAAGTCAGCAAGAATTTGACAAGGGTGTGATTCATCCGAAAGGGCGTTAATGACAGGTTTGCTTGAATGCTTTGAGAATTCAACAATATCTTCATGTGAAGAAAGCCTAAGCATTACTGCATCAACCATAGAGCTAATCACTATTGCGCTATCAGTAATTGGCTCCCCTCTGCCTAATTGGATATCTTTTTCAGATAGAAAAAGCGACTGGCCTCCAAGTTGTGTCATTCCTGCCTCAAAGGACACTCTGGTTCGAGTTGAGGATTTATCAAAAATCATCGCCAAGGTTTTATTTTTTAGTGAATCATTAATCTTTCCACTTTTGTGTTCTTTTTTTAAAGTAATTGCGCGATCTATAATGCCTTGTAATTCTTTGAGGCTAAGATCGTCAAAATTGATAAAGTTTTTTGTCATGATTTGTTCCTAATTACCCAGTAGTGTAAGGAGTTTACTTATTATGGTATCGACTTCTTTTTTAGTGATTATTAAAGGTGGCAGCATTCTTATTGAGCTTCCAGTCACATTGATGAGAAGTTTATCTTTAAGGGCTTTCTTTACTAGCTGAGTGCAGTCAACCTTATTGGCGTCAAGACCAATACCTATCATAAGCCCTTTAATTCTTAGTTCTTTAACTACACTATTATTACTAAAATGCTTATCAAATTCTGATTTAAAGTAAGCACTCATTTGATTCACATTATCAAGTACATCTGTGTTCTGAAACACATCTAGCACGCCTAAGGCGGCAGATGTGACCAATGGATTCCCTCCAAAGGTTGAGCCATGTGTCCCAGGAGTTAGCATTTCTGATGCAACACCTTTTGCTAAGCAAGCCCCTATTGGAACACCATTACCGAGCCCTTTAGCTAGACATAATATGTCTGGGGTAATGTTGTTATGTTCATGAGCAAAAAGCTTGCCAGTCCTCCCCATACAGGATTGCACTCCATCTAAGATGAGTAACCAGCCATTCTTTTTGCAAAGATCTTGAACCTGGTTTAGATAGGTATTTTTCGGAATGATTACGCCAGCTTCACCTTGAATCGGCTCAATCATCACAGCAACAATATTCTTGTTATCTTCCAACTTCTGAATTGAATTAAAGTCATCATAGTTGACATGAATAAATTCACTCATGAGTGGAGAAAAACCTGCTTGAACCTTGGCTTGTCCAGTTGCGGAAAGGGTTGCCATTGTCCTGCCATGAAAACTCTGACTTGCAGTTAGTATGACCGGATTCTCGATATTCTTTGTTCGTGCATACAGCCTTGCAATTTTAATCGCAGCCTCATTTGCTTCAGCGCCCGAATTTGAGAAAAAAACCTTATCCATATTAGCTAGATTGCACAATTTTTGAGCTAGCATTTCTTGATTTTCAATGTGGTAGATATTTGAGGTATGCAGTAACTTTTGAGATTGATCCACTAGTTTTTTTGTTACGGTTGGGTGGCAGTGGCCAAGGTTGACAACTCCAATACCAGATAAAGCATCGAGATATTTATCCCCATTTGAATCAGTTAGCCAGCACCCATCACCCTTTACAAAGGTGACATCTAGAGGTGAGTAGTTTGACATTAAGTTGGACATAAAAATTTTTTAGGGTAGTTAAATAAAAAAAGCCCCAAACCGGGGCTTTTGAAAATAGGTATAGTGTTACACTCAAGACAAAATAGCCACCGTCTGGACATAGGATTGAAGACAAGATCTTCGTGAATTAAATATTCTTTTTGCTCTTGAAGTAATCATCTCTAAAGAACTTCTTTAGTAATAAACGTAATATTATAACCTAATTCGAGCACCCATTCTTTCTGAAATTTATGCAATAAACAACATAAAAAAGTTAATGTATTAGCGCTTTTTATGAAACAATATAGTTGCAAGAAAAAACAATTTTATTTCATTAATCTAAGGAGTAAAAATGCAACTAAACCTTTCTGGTCATCATCTAGATATTACATCCGCCTTAAGGCAGCACGCAAGCGATAAGCTTTCAAAAATTAAACACCATTTTGATAATGTAATGAATGTAAATATGATTTTAGAGGTACAAAAAGACGTACAAACAGCTGAAGCAACCATTCATGTTAGAGGTGCAGATCTTTTTGCTAAAGCACAAAGTAACGATATGTATGTTTCAATTGATCAGTTGATTAATAAACTTGATTCTCAAATAATAAAACATAAAGAAAAACTACATAACCACAGAGGTTAGCCCATATAAATTATAATACGTTGTATTAACTGCATAACAAGAATGACTTGTTATGCAGGTCACAACGGGTAGTAATTATGGCTGAGTTAGAGCTTACTAGTTTCGAGGTAAGTCTTCAAAATTTAATGACAGCGCTTGAAGCATCGGATCATGATGAGGCCAAGCTTCAAATTAAAGATCTTCATCCAGGAGAGTTAGCGCTCCTATTTGAGGCAATTCAGCCAAAGGACAGATCTATACTTTGGCCGGGAATTGAGATTTCTGTCCAAGGAGAAATTTTAAAGGAAGTTAATGAGGATGTTCAGTCTCAGCTTATTGCTGAGATGAGTGTTGACTCTCTTGTAAAGGCTACAGAAAAATTAGATACAGATGATTTGGCTGATATCGTCCCAAATATGCCAGAGTCAGCAGTTCATAGTCTTTTATTGACGCTAGATTTTAAACATCGTGAGCGCCTAAACAAAGTACTAAGTTATCCAGAAAATTCAGCGGGCGGCCTTATGAATACTGACTTTATTACGGTCAGGCCTGATGTCTCAATCAGAGCTGTTATAAGGTATCTGAGGCTTCTGAAGGAGATGCCAGTTGATACAGATCAGGTTTTTGTTGTTGACAGAAACTTCAATTACTTGGGTTCACTTTTAATCACCTCACTCCTGACAGCAGAGCCTGAAGAAATGGTTGAAAAATTCATCAGTAATGACTTTTCAAAGCCAGTCGGTGCAGACACAGATGAATCAGAAGTGGCACTATTATTTGAACAAAGAAATTTAATTTCAGCTCCTGTAATTGATGAAGACAATCAGCTTGTTGGAAGAATTACAATTGATGATGTGGTTGATGTTATAAGAGATCAAGCTGAGCACTCGGTAATGTCAATGGTCGGTTTGGATGAGGATGAGGATGTATTCGCTCCCATAGTTCATAGCTCAAAAAAAAGGAGTATTTGGCTAGGAGTCAACTTGATTACTGCGCTCATTGCTGTCTACTTTATTGGTCTTTTTGAGGCGACACTTCAACAGAAAATTGCGTTGGCAATACTGATGCCTGTTGTTGCTAGTATGGGGGGTATTGCAGGGACTCAGACACTCATAATAGTCACCAGGGGTATTGCAACTGGAAAAGTAACAACAGCAAATATTAAGGCTTTAATCAACAAAGAAGTAGCAGTGAGTGGGTTAAATGGAATTATATGGTCTCTGGTTATTGGGCTAATCACGTATTACTGGTTCTCTGATCTGCTTCTCAGTCTCATCATTGCTCTTGCAATTATCACTAATCTAATTGTTGCAGCTTTTTCTGGGGCATTTCTACCACTGCTTCTCTCAAAGCTAAGAATTGATCCAGCTCTTGCTGGTGGAGTTATTTTGACAACAATTACTGATGTCATTGGATTCGTTGCATTTCTTGGGCTAGCTGCGCTATTTATTTAGGAAGTTTTAGTTAACTCATGAAGCTTATTTATACTAATGAAAATCGTATTATGGTCCTCAACGTCAAAAATGTACTTATGAGTCATGGTATTGATGTGAGGCTTAATAATGAATTTGCATCAAGCGCTTCAGGTGGATTGGCTCCATTTGATACATGGCCAGAGGTTTGGTTGCTTAATAAGGGTGACTTCGATAAAGCAAAACAAATCATCGACTCTATCTCCCATGAAAGCAACTTAGAAAGCTGGCAATGCAATAATTGTGAAGAGGAGAACGATCAATCATTTGATTTTTGCTGGAGTTGTCATGCAGAAAATACTTAATTTTTTAAGATAAAAGAACTATGGAACTAACTGTCTGGCTTGGGTTGTTAGCATCAGCTCTATTCATCAGCATTTCACCTGGACCAGGGGCAATCTTTTCAATAAGCCAAGGAACCCAGTTTGGATTCAAAAGAGCCATGTTTTCAGTTGCAGGCTTGCAATTGGGGTTAATCAGTCAAATTCTATTTTTACTTTTTGGTCTAGGCGTTCTAATCAATCAATTTCCTTCTGTCTTCATAGTAATCAAAATACTAGGCATGCTTTATCTGATTGTTCTAGGAGTCATGCAGTGGCTAAAAAAAATTGAACAGATAGATACAAATGAAAATCATGGCAGCATTACCTTTAGTCCTCTAAAGGCTCTTTTACAGGGCTTTTTTGTTAATTTAACAAATATCAAAGGTACTGTATTTTTTCTTGCACTAATACCATTATTTATTGACCTTACAGCACTCAAGCTGTCTACTTGTATTATTTTTACAGCGACATTAATCGGTATCGACTTGATCGTTATGTCTGGATATGTAACTCTTGCTGAAATATCTAAGGCTCTGCTCGCTGATCCTAAAAAAATATTATGGCAAAATAGATTGACAGGCTCAACACTTATTATTGTTGGGTTGATTATGGGTACTACTTAAATCGCAAAATCTATGAAAATTTTTCATTTAGCATTCACAGTAAAAGATCTAGAATCTACAAGACAGTTCTATGGCGAATTGTTAGGTTGCGAGGAGGGAAGAAGTACGGAAACCTGGGTTGACTATAACTTTTTTGGGCATCAACTCTCACTTCATGTTGGGGAGGTTGTCAAAAGAAGCAAAACAAACTCAAGAGTTGATGATGTTTCTGTCCCAATCCCTCACTATGGTTGCGTAATTGAATGGGAAGTTTTTTATGACTTGGCGACTAAGCTCAAATCTAAGAGTATGACATTTATTGTTGACCCCTGTGTCAGGTTTAAAGATCTTCCAGGAGAACAAGCAACTATGTTTTTAGAGGATTACTCAGGAAATGCGCTTGAATTTAAGGCCTATCGAAATCCTTCAGAGGTGTTTTCTTCTTAATTATGGTATTGAATGATGTTTGAAATTTTAAGTTTTGAAACGATCATTGCATTTGTTACAGCATCTGTTGTGTTAAGCCTTGTTCCAGGTCCAGATAATATTTTTGTAATGACGAATTCTGCATTAAAGGGATGGAAGGTAGGCTTTTATATAACAATAGGTCTTTGTACTGGTCTAATTGGACACACCATTCTGGTTGCTATAGGCGTTAGCGTCATATTTCAAACAAGTCTACTCGCCTTTAATGCATTAAAGATAATTGGCGCATGTTATCTCGTCTATCTGGGCTGGCTCTCTCTGCAAAGTAAAGAACTAAAGATAGGTTCAACTGAAAGTGCAAATGCCAATAAATCCTATTTTGTAACAGGTGTTATAATGAACTTAACCAATCCAAAGGTGGCCCTATTTTTCTTGGTCTTTTTGCCTCAGTTTGTTAACCCTATAAATGGTAGCGTAACGATACAAATCTTTCAGCTTGGGTTTTTGTTTATTTTGAGTGCTTTATTCGTTTTTTCATCTATAGCTTTTCTTGGAAGCTTTCTTGAGGCCTATCTGAAGAAATCGACTGCTGTTAACAAAAATATAAATAATATCGCAGCTTTAGTGTATTTTGCACTTGCTATTAATCTTTTTTTTGTATAAACCAAAACAACAAGTAAATGAATATTAAATCAGTAATTTGCGACTACAATGACAACAAAAATGATATCTGCAAAATAAGATTTGAGGTTTTTGTCGATGAACAGAATGTGCCTGAAGAGCTTGAAATTGATGGTCTAGATGATGAAGCAAAACACGTTTTGGCATATTTAGATACTGAAGCAATAGGGACGGGCAGGATTCTAAGCGATGGGCATATTGGAAGGATTGCAGTTCTAAAAAAGCATCGAGGTCTGGGTATTGGTAAAATAATGATGCAGGATCTTATGAAGTGGGCGGAGGAGGCCAAATTAGAAAAACTTTGGCTTTCATCTCAGTGGCATGCCCATGGATTTTATTTAGATTTAGGTTTTCAATGCGAGGGAGAGATATACCAAGAGGCTGGTATCGATCACATCAAAATGTCAAAAAAAATTTAAGAGATTATTGCTTCAGATTCAGTATCAGATCTACACATGACATAGTCTTCTTTCGAGAGAGAAAGTACTCTTCACATTCACCAATTTCTATAAAGCCAAGCTTCTTAAGAACATTTGCGGATGCTTTATTGCCCTTTACGTAGCATGCAGTAATGGTTTCAAAATCTGTTTCATTTTTAATGTATTCAATTAATCCTATGCAGGCTTCAGTTGCAAACCCATAACCCCAATAATCCTTTGCAATCCAATACCCAAGATCTAACTCATTATTATCTTCAAAGCTAACACCAGCTCCTCCAACTAGAATTTCATCATAAAACACACTAAATCTTAAGTCATCAGGACTAGATCTCTTTATAAACTTTTCAGCATGCTTCTGAGTGTATGGATAGGGCACATCAGATAGCCATTTGGCGATGTCCCAGTCTCCGACAAGTGAAGCAAAAAGAGCTTTATCAATGGAACTATCAGGCCTCTTTAAAGCCAGTCTTTTTGTTGTAATTTGGAACAAATTATTTTTTACTAGCCCAATTACAAAGCTCAGTTAGAACAGGAATGCCAGACTTTCCAAAAGCAGTTAAGGAGTATTCAACTTTAGGAGGAATGACTTCATAAACCTTTCTTTTGATTAGATTATCATTTGACATTTCTTTTAATTGCTTCGAGAGCATTTGTTGAGTAATGTTACCAACTGCTCTTTGTAGCTCTCCAAAGCGCATTTTCTTTTGAGATAATTGCCAAAGAATACAGAGCTTCCATTTTCCTCCAATAAGCTTAATAGCAGCAGTTGTAGGAGATTCATTTTCTTTTATCTTACTCATATTAGTATGCTTTTTATTAGTAGTATTAATTTTGTTTGTACTTGTAATTATAGTACATACATTTAAAATAATCATTTTTTTTTAATTTAGTCAATTTAGAGGCAAATATGAAATCATTAATGATCACAAAATACGGAGACATCAATTCAAGTCTAGAGGAGCAAGAGATAGCAAAGCCAGCATTAGAAGAAAATCAAATCTTAATTAAGACTTATTCGTCAAGCTTTAATCCTATTGATCATATGATAGTTGCTGGTGATTATAAAGCTTTAGGTAAGGTCTCTTTTCCGGTTGGGATTGGGAGAGATGTGAGCGGCATCGTTGAAAAGGTCGGCAAAAATGTTAAAAAATTTAAAAAGGGTGATAAGGTCTACTCAAGAATTAATGAGAGTCATGTTGGGACAATGGCTGAATATGTTGTATCAAATGTTAAAGATACCGCGCTAATGCCTTCAAACCTAAGTTTTGATGAGTCTGCAAGTATTCCCCTTGTTGGTCTTACAACATACCAGGCGCTTGTAGATATAGCTAAACTCTCAAAAGGTGAAAAAATTTTAATTCATGCAGGGTCAGGGGGCATTGGTACCTTTGCTATTCAGCTCGCTAAGCATCTTGGGGCACATGTGACTACCACAACCAGCACTAAAAATATTTCATTTGTAAAAGACTTAGGGGCTGATAAAGTGATCGATTACACTTCAGAAAACTATCTTGATGATGGCGCTGTTTTTGATGTGGTCTATGATACTCTTGGGGGTAATTACACTTTGGATTCTTTCAAGGTACTAAAAGATGCAGGCAGAGTAGTATCTATCAAAGGCACTGTGGATAATATTACTGCTCAGCAATTAGGATTAAATAAGTTTGTTCAAATGATTTTAGCTTTTCAAGGAAGAAAAGTATTCAAAACAGCATCAAAAATGAACGCAATGTATAGGTTTTTGTTAATGTCTCCAAATGGTGATCAGTTAAAGAAGATTGCAAAGATGTATGAATCAGGTGCAATCAAGCCGATTATTGATAAGACTTATAACTTTGCGGAAGCGATTCAGGCGCTTGAATATTTATCTAAGGGTCACGCAAGAGGAAAAGTAATCGTAAAAATTCGTGAATAAGTTCATAATATGAATAAATCCCCAATTTTTAGATGGTTAAAAATTTCTGTTCTTTAATTTCTTTAAAATAAAATACATTAAATTATTGTTTTTTCAGTTAGAAATTTTTTTATCATATATATGAAAACATATATATCTATTTAGTTAAGTATGTTAAAATAGGTATAACTTTTACTAATGCTTAAACAGTGTAAGTTGTATATTTGCCTAAAGACTCTCTAATAGGCAGTTAGAACATTTTATAACGGTGAAAGACCGCGTCAAAAAAAGGACGGAAATTATGAAAATTGGGGCTCTTAAAGAAACATCTTCAGGTGAACAGCGCGTAGCCCTAACTCCAGAAAGTGCAATTCAATTACAAAAGCTCGGCCATGACTGTTTGATCGAGAAAGGTGCAGGATTATCAGCAGGTTTTAGCGATGAGAAATATATAGCTGAGGGCGTTGAAATTAAATCCTCGGCAGAAGAACTCTCTAAAGCAAGTGATGTGATTGTCAAGATTCATCCACCAAGCGAGAATGAGTTAAATAAGTTGCCCTCCAAAAAGACGCTGATTTCATTCTTCAATCCTGGAATAAATGACTCACTGCTGGATCTGGCTAAGTCCAAACAGATTAGTGTCATAGCTATGGATATGGTCCCTCGCATTAGTAGAGCGCAAAAAATGGATGCTTTATCGTCTATGGCAAATATCGCAGGGTATCGCGCTGTGATTGAGGCTGGTAACAACTTTGGTCGATTTTTCACAGGTCAAGTAACCGCTGCGGGCAAGGTGCCACCGGCAAAGGTTTTAGTTGTTGGAGCGGGTGTTGCCGGACTAGCAGCGATTGGAACTTCAACATCACTTGGGGCAATCACTTATGCGTTCGATGTGCGACCAGAGGTTGCTGAACAGGTTGAATCTATGGGCGCCGAATTTGTTTTCCTTGAGTTTGAGAGTGAACAGCAAGACGGCGCATCAACTGGAGGTTATGCAGCAGTATCATCACCTGAGTTTTCAGCCGCTCAATTGTCAAAGTTTCGAGAGATTGCACCCGAAATGGATATTGTCATTACTACAGCGTTGATCCCAAATCGAGAGGCACCTGAGCTCTGGACATCAGACATGGTTGCCAGCATGAAGCCTGGCTCAGTCATAGTTGATTTAGCAGCTGAAAAAGGTGGAAATTGTAAGCTTACTGTGAAGGATGAGCGCATCGTTAGTGATAATGGAGTAGTTATTATTGGTTATACCGACTTTCCAAGCCGAATGGCTGAGCAAGCCAGTATGCTGTACGCTAGCAATATTCGACACATGATTGCAGATTTAACTCCAGAAAAAGACGGTTTGATTGTGCATAACATGGAGGATGACATTATTCGCGGGGCAACAGTTGTTCATGATGGGGAAATTACATATCCACCGCCTCCACCAAAAGTTCAGGCTATTGCAGCCAGGCCAAAAGAAAAAATCCAAGAGAAAACCCCAGAAGAAATTCGTTCTGAGGAAGTTGCTGCTTTTAAAAAACAAACCAAAAATCAAGTCACTCTACTGGCTGTTGGAGGCATCCTAGTATTTCTGGTAGGTATCTATGCGCCAGCTAGCTTTATGCAGCATTTTATTGTTTTTATTTTATCAGTTTTTGTAGGTTTCCAAGTGATCTGGAATGTCAGTCATTCGTTGCATACACCACTTATGGCCGTAACTAATGCCATTTCGTCAATTATTATTTTAGGAGCACTTCTTCAAATAGGATCCACTAGTTATACAGTTTTCATACTCGCTGCAATATCTTTATTTTTAGCTGGTATCAATATCTTTGGTGGTTTCTTAGTAACAAAGCGTATGCTCGCCATGTTCCAAAAATCTTAGAAAGGGCGATATTATGGAAATGGGATTTACCACCGCTATCTACGTTGTTGCAATTGTGTTATTCATATTCTCTCTTGGAGGGCTTTCTGGTCAAGAAAGCGCAAAACGTGCGGTTTGGTATGGCATTGTTGCAATGGCTTTGGCTGTTTCTGTGACCTTGTTTGGTCCTGGATTTGGACTATGGTGGTTATCCCTTGTACTCATAGCTGCGGGTGGTCTTGTCGGGTATCAGTTAGCCTCGAAAGTCGAAATGACTCAAATGCCAGAGTTAGTTGCTGGGATGCATGCTTTAGTTGGTCTTGTTGCAGTATTTGTTGGATTTAATACACATTTTGAACTGATCAATATAGCTTTGATGGATGACTCTCTTAAAAAGTCACTTGAAGGTTTTTCTAGGCTATTGGCAAAAAAATCTGATGTTGAGATTAACATATTACGAGTCGAGTCTTCTCTGGGTATCTGGATTGGTGCAGTCACGTTTATGGGTTCAATCATTGCTTACGGCAAGCTAGCAGGCAAAGTAACATCAGCAGCCACTAAACTGCCAGGAGGGAATTACCTCAATGTTACTGCAGCAGTGTTGTCACTAATAGTGATGATCTGGTATTTAAATTCAGGTGAACTTTCACCAATAATCATTTTGACGATTCTTGCGGTATTTATCGGTTATCACCTAATTATGGGGATTGGTGGTGCAGATATGCCTGTCGTTGTATCAATGCTTAATTCCTATTCTGGTTGGGCTGCAGCTGCTATCGGATTTAGTCTTGGTAATGATCTTCTGATTGTTGTAGGAGCTCTTGTAGGATCTTCTGGCGCTATTTTGTCCTACATTATGTGTAAAGCAATGAATAGGTCATTTGTTAGTGTTATTCTAGGTGGGTTTGGAGAGCTTTCGGGTCCGCAAATGGAGATAGAGGGAGAGCAAAATGCTATTGAGGCAGATGAGGTGGCTTCTGTTCTAAATGACGCTGACAGCATAATAATAATTCCTGGATATGGTATGGCTGTAGCACAAGCCCAACAGTCCGTCTCTGAACTAGTTCGTAAGTTAAGAGCACAAGGTAAAGATGTTCGTTTTGCGATTCATCCTGTTGCTGGACGTTTGCCTGGCCATATGAATGTTCTTTTAGCAGAGGCGCGGGTGCCATATGATATTGTCTTAGAGATGGATGAGATTAATGATGATTTTCCTGACACAGATGTTGCTATAGTGATTGGATCTAATGACATTGTGAATCCTGCTGCTCAAGACGACCCAAATAGTCCGATAGCTGGGATGCCAGTTCTTGAATGCTGGAAGGCTAAGCATGTGTTTGTCTCCAAAAGAGGTCAGGGAACAGGATATTCTGGGATTGAAAATCCATTATTCTTTAAGGAGAACACTAGGATGTTTTATGGGAATGCAAAAACATCAATTGACATGCTCTTGCCAATGATTAATTAAAGGGAATCGAAGTTACTTTTGCAGGTCTTTTACCCCATGGCGTTTCAACAATAACCTCCGAGTTAATCTCATTGTTACCGTTATCTATAGTTGCCATCGCCATATTAATTTTTAATCTTGGAGAGTAGGCAGCACTTGAAACCTTGCCACAAATTTTATTGTTACTCATTACCCTCCATGGACTAGCACAGCCACCAATAAATGGATCACCATCCACAATGAGTCCAACAAGTTTTTTGGTGACACCTTCAGAGCGAATCTTGTGAAGAGCTTCTCTACTCAAGTATTCAGCCTCTTTGTCGAGTTGACAGAACTTGCCTAAGGGTAGTTCTAATGGATTGCTATTAATGTCCATATCATTTCCCCATGAGAATAGTCCCGACTCTACCCTTTCGATATTGTTTGGGGTTCCTGGCTTAATGTCATATTTCTTTCCAGCATTAGCAACGATGTTCCATAGCTTATCACCTTGTGATCCGTCACGAAGATAGAGCTCAAAGCCTCCTTGCTTGCTCCAGCCTGATTTTTGAACAATAAGAGGAATTCCCTCTAGCTCACACTCCTTAAAAAAGAAGTACTTGACATCTTTAACCCAGTCACCAAACAGATCAATCATTAAAGGTAAATGGTTAGGGCCCTGAATGGCTAGAGGAGAGACATCTGGCTCACAGATATTTACGTCCCATCCTAACCCACAGGCAAGGCCTCGGGTCCAAAGGAGTACGTCGCTGTCTGCAATCGATAGCCAAAAATGACTCTCGCCAAGTCTTAAGATGATTGGGTCATTAATGATTCCACCATTTTCGTCTGTAATGAGAGCATATTTTCCTTGACCAATCTGAAGTTTTGAGAGGTCTCTCGAAGTAATGTATTCAACAAATCTATAGGCATCACTTCCAGTAACTTCTACTTGGCGTTCAGCAGCAACGTCCCACATGGTGACATTATTCATAAGGTTCCAGTAATCCGCCTCTGCACCTTCATAAGAGGTTGGCATAATCATGTGGTTATAAACCGTAAAGGTTTTGGCTCCCGCTTTTAGGGTAGACTCATAGTAGGGCGACTTTCTTAACCTATCTGATAGTGTAAAGTTGACATGTCCTTCCATCTGCAAACTCCAAAAAAAATGAACTGAACGGGTAGCACTTGTTCAAGGATAAAAAATTCGTATTTTATACCTAATTTTTTAAAATTACCAACTATAAGTTGTCAGCTGAAATATCGCTAGTCTCAAGCCATTCTTTGAACTTTTCTTTGATTTTTTTGAGTGCGCTATCATTATTTCCTTCGAAGCGTAATACCAGACATGGAGTAGTATTTGATGGTCTAACGAGTCCCCAGCAATCTTCGAACTCGACTCTGAAACCATCAATGGTGTTAACACTGGCGTCAGGGAAGTTTAAATTATTTGATAATGAATCCATTGCGTCATATTGTTGACCATGCTTCTCAAAGTTGATATTAATTTCTGGCGTGCTCAGGTTGATAGGTAACTCATTAAAAATCTCAGAGCATGTCTTATCACTTTTTGAAATTATCTCTAAAAGTCTAGATCCAGTATAAAGTGCATCATCAAAACCATACCATCGCTCTTTGAAGAATATATGGCCTGACATTTCCCCTGCCAGATCAGCATTTGTCTCCTTGAGTTTCTTTTTGATAAAGCTATGCCCAGTTCTAGAAAGAATCGGGTTACCACCATTTTCTGAAATAAGTTTAGGAAGGAGAGAGGTGCATTTGACATCATAAATTATTTTTGCGCCCTTGTTTCTACTGAGAACATCCCTTGCATAAAGCATCATTTGATGATCAGCCCAAATAACCTGACCCTTATTGTCTACAACACCAAGTCTGTCACCATCCCCATCAAAAGCAAGACCTAAATCTGCATTCGTTTCGAGAACTTCTTGTATAAGATCTTGCAAGTTTTCAGGCTTTGAGGGGTCAGGATGATGGTTAGGAAACCTACCGTCAACTAGACAAAACAGTTTAGAAACCTTTACTCCTAAGGACTCGAAGAGTTTAGGTGCGATATTACCTGCAACACCGTTTCCACAATCGATTACTACTTTGAGCTCTTTCTCTAATTTTATGTCTGACTTAATGGTGTCAATATAGTCTTGATCAATACTAATAGATGTTGATGTTCCATGACCATTTGAGAAGTCGCTTTCTATGATTCTTGAGTACAAAGATTGAATTCTCTCTGATGATAGAGTTTCTCCAGCAATCATAATTTTTAATCCATTATATTCAGCAGGATTATGAGAGCCAGTAATCATTACACCAGATGAAGCTGCCTTAGTATGAGTCGCGAAATAAACTACTGGAGAGGGCACCATGCCAATGTTGACAACATGACAACCACTTTCTATAAGGCCCGATATAAGTGCCTCAGAGAGTTCAGGGCCTGATAACCTTCCATCTCTTCCGACAACCACTCCTCTTTCACCTTTTTCAATGGATTCACTTCCTACAGCTTTACCTATAAGTTTTACAATTTCTGGCGTTAATTCAGTTTCTACAATGCCTCTAATATCGTAGGCTTTAAAGATTGAGCTTGGAATATTCATGAATCAATTTATTTATTGAGAAGAACAATATTTTACAGTATCTAAACTTTAAAAATATAGCTCGACCTGATTGGTTTTTTTGCTCATTTTAAGGGATAATGTAAATCCTATTTTTTACAAAATATTATTTGTATGTCTGAAAAAGATATTGATCCCCAAGAAACTATTGAATGGCTTGAAGCTTTTAGATCAGTGGCTCGTTTTGAGGGTAAAGATAGGGCTAAATACATTCTTCAAAAGCTAATGGATATGGCACATGAAGATGGTATGGATTTGCCTCAGGGTGTCAATACAGCCTATTTAAACTCCATTCCAGTTGAGAAGGAAAGTGATTTAGTGGTGATGCATGAGATTGAGCATCGGATTAAATCAATTATTAGATGGAATGCTATGATTATGGTCGTTAAGGCTAATCAAGTTTCTTCCGAGCTTGGCGGTCATATTGCGTCATTTGCCTCTAGTGCAACTCTGTATGAAGTTGGCTTTAATCATTTTTATCGAGGAAAAAATCTAGATCAAGGCGCAGACTTAATATATTTTCAGGGACATATTGCTCCAGGAATCTATTCAAGAGCCTATCTTGAGGGGCGTATCACTGAAGATCAAATGTTAAATTTTAGACAAGAGGCCAACAAGGATGGCTTGTCTTCTTATCCTCATCCATGGCTGATGCCAGATTTTTGGGAATTTCCAACAGTTTCAATGGGTCTAGGTCCAATCATGTCAATATTTCAAGCTCGTTTTATGAAGTATTTACATCACCGAGATATTGTTAAGACGGATAAAAGAACCGTATGGGCATACTTGGGAGATGGTGAAACTGATGAACCAGAGTCTCTTGGGGCAATCTCTCTTGCTGGAAGAGAGAAGCTCGATAATCTAATATTTGTTGTAAATTGCAATCTTCAGCGCTTGGATGGACCAGTCAGAGGAAATGGCAAAATTATTCAAGAGCTGGAAGGCATGTTTCGCGGCGCAGGTTGGAACGTTATTAAAGTTATCTGGGGAAGAGGATGGGATAAATTGCTCGCAAATGATACTTCTGGGCTCCTTAAAAAGAGAATGGAAGAGGTTGTGGATGGCGAGTATCAGGCATACAAAGCTAAAGATGGAGCTTATGTAAGAAAACATTTTTTCGGAAAATACCCAGAAACTCTCAAGCTAGTTGAAGATATGTCAGATGACGAAATATATGCCTTAACTCGAGGCGGACATGATCCAAATAAAGTTTATCAGGCCTACAAGGCTGCAAAAGAGCATAAAGGTCAGCCTACAGTCATTTTGGCTAAGACTGTCAAAGGCTATGGTATGGGTGAAGCAGGAGAGGGTAAAAATACGACTCACAGTCAAAAAAAATTAGGTGTAGATGCTCTAGTTAAGGTAGCTCAGAGATTTGATATTCCTGTTACTAAAAAAGATGCTGAGGAGTTAAATTTCTACAAGCCAGAAGAGGATAGTGCAGAGTTAACTTATTTGAGAGAGAGAAGAGAGGCTCTAGGTGGGTATCTTCCCGTTAGAAGCTTTGAACTTGAGTCTTTTAATATTCCTAAAATTAACGCGTTTGAACCCCTTCTAAAATCAACCGAAGAAAAAGAAATGTCTAGTACTATGGCTTTTGTGCGGTTCTTGTCTTTATTAATTAGAGATAAAGATATTGGTCCAAGGGTGGTTCCTATTGTCCCTGATGAGGCCAGAACATTTGGAATGGAGGGTCTATTCAGACAAATGGGTATTTACTCTTCCTCTGGCCAGCTTTATGAGCCAGAAGACTCTGACAAGGTTATGTGGTACAAAGAAGATATAAAGGGTCAGGTCCTTCAGGAGGGCATTAATGAAGCAGGTGCGATTTCAGACTGGATAGCAGCAGCAACGGCTTATGCATCGCATAACGTAACAATGATTCCTTTTTATATCTATTACTCTAAGTTTGGTTTTCAGCGTGTAGGAGATCTTGCTTGGGCTGCTGGAGATATGCAGGCAAAAGGCTTCTTAATGGGCGGTACTGCCGGCAGAACAACGCTTGCTGGAGAAGGTCTTCAGCACCAAGATGGTGATTCGTTAATTGTAGCCAATACAATACCTAATTGCATTTCTTATGATCCTACCTATGCCTATGAGCTCACCGTAATTATTCGAGATGGAATGTATCGAATGTATGAAAAGATGGAAAATATTTTCTATTACATTACCCTTATGAATGAGAATTATGCCCATCCAGAAATGCCAAAAGGTTCTGAAAAGGGGATTATAAAGGGTATGTACCCTTTAAAAACTGTTGGAAAATCAAAGATAGAGGTTCAGTTGCTTGGTAGTGGTGCAATTCTTAGAGAAGTTGAGAAGGCTGCTGATATGCTCGAGCAAGACTGGGGTGTGATGTCACATGTTTGGAGCGTAACAAGCTTTAATGAGATTACTAGGGAGGCTCAAAAAATTGATCGTGAGAATTTGTATAGAAAAACTAAAAAAGTTCCATATCTCACTCAATGTTTAAGCAAATCTAAAGGGCCAGCAATAGCTGCAACTGATTACATGAAAAACTACGCAGAACAAATCCGCAAATATGTTCCAATGCGTTATGAAGTTTTGGGAACGGATGGATTTGGAAGGTCTGACTCTCGTCAGGAGCTTAGATACTTCTTTGAGGTGAATGCTAACTATATTACCTACGCTACACTGAGTACTTTGGTTGATGAAGGTAGCCTAGATGCCAAAATATTAAACAAGGCAGCAAAAAAACTCAAGATTGATGCTGACAAATCAAATCCAATGCATACCTAAGTTCGATGAATACTGAGCAGTATCTAGAAAAACTCAGATCAGATTTACCAATAAAATTCTCAGATTTTATTGAATTAATTGATAGTGAATATCATTTTTCAAATATAGCATTTGAGAACGGAGAAATCATTAACTCAAAATTTGAAAATCAGGGTTCTGCTAAAGTTTTCTGTTTTGGCCATATGCATTCACTTTCTGAGATGGAGGTGCTTCATTGCTTCGCTGAGCATTATCAGTCAGTATTAAATAATCCAGAAGATGATAGCTCACATTTAAATATCAGAAGCTTTATAAAACACGGTTGGAAAGGTCTTTTAATTGATTTTGATGCCTTAAAAATTAAAATTGAATCTAGTGGAAAGAGTAATCCCTAAAGAAGAATCCCAAGCTTATGATAGAGGCGTCTATGCAACACTTCTAGGGGCTTTCCTTGTTTTATTTCAGATTGGTATATATTTTGTTTATATTCCATGGAATGCTGAAAGGCTCCAAATTACAGAAGCAGAAATTGGTTTGGGTTTGCTTGCATTTGGCTTATTAAACTTGGTTGGTAACCAGACTTCAGGGCGATTAATTGTTCCCAAAATTGGAACTAAAAATTCAATCGTAATAGGTCTATTAGGTATTTCCTATTGCCCATTATTCTTAATCTTATCACCGAACTATTTTTGGTTCTTGGTTGCCTCTATGCCGTTAGGTTTTTTTGTGGGTTTATTTAGCCCCTCATCTCAATCACAAATATCCATGATTGAAATTAAAACAGAACGCGTATTAACACCACTTTATCATGCTTCGTTTAGTATCGGATCATTAGCAGGTGCTTTTAGTGCATTTTTTACAATTCAGTATGTCGATAGTCCTGTTTTATTATTCTCGGTAACTGGCACCGCACTTCTTCTTGGTGCAATGCTTATCAGTAGAATTGGACTTAACAAATCCTATGAGGATCTTAAAAAAACTCCAAAATTTAAACTTCCCAAGAATTCCATACTTGTATTTGGCATTCTGATGATGCTCAATTATGCAACGATGGGCATCATTTTAGACTGGTCAGCTCTTTGGCTAACAAAGGATTTGCTCGTACCTTTGTATCTTGGCGGAGCAATTATATTCGCATTTAATATTGGTGAAATATCTGCGAGATTAATTGCTTCAAAAATGCTAAAAAAATATAGTGAAAAGCTTATTGGTGGCTATTTCAGTATTATTTCTGGATTGGTTTTATTTGCATCACTGATGACCAATAATTTTCCTATTATTGTGGCTGGAATGTTGCTTTTTGGTTTTGGAACTGCGAACTTTATTGCAGTGATATATAGACAGGCGATAAGAATTACTGATGAACCAATTAACCTTACAGTCGCTAATTTAGTTACCCTTGGATTTTCTGGTTTTATATTTGGGCCCGCGCTTGTGGGCTACTTAGCTGAGTACATAAGTTTAACCTTTAATATGTATTTACTAAGTGTAGTATGGGGTCTTAATGGAGTGGCACTGATAGCGATGATGAATCGTATTAAATCAAGCGCCTAGTAATGAGGCGGTCTATCATCTGAATTATCATTTTTTTCTGAAATTATTTCAGATTGATTCATCATTTTTTCATTGGTATCTTTAAGTTTTAAATTGAGTTTCTCAAGTTTTTCTCCTTGACGAAATACAACCATGTTTAGTTCATCAATCATATTTTGGAGAAACGCAATCTTCTCTTCAAGCTCAACTATTTTTTTTTCTGACATAAATCAATCCTAAATTAAAAAAGCCACCTTGCGGTGGCTTTGTCTATTACTTTTCGATTAAAACTTTTCTAGAAAGCTTGATTCGACCTCGATCAATTCCAAGAACTTTGACCTCAACTTCTTGACCTTCTTTAAGGTAGTCTTCTACTTTATTTACTCTCTCATGAGCAATTTCAGAGACATGTAAAAGGCCATCTTGATTCGGCATGATGGTCACAAATGCGCCAAATTCGACAATTTTGGCAACTTTACCCATGTAAACTTTATTGACTTCTGGAACAGCAGTTACATCTTTGACCATCTGAACTGCTTTTTCAAAACTTTCAGAATCATTTGCAAAAATATTTACATTACCATCATCATCCACATCAACGCTAGCTCCAGATTCAGAAACAATTCCTCTAATTGTTTCCCCGCCCTTGCCAATTACGTCTCTTATCTTATCAGTAGGGATTTTAATTACTTTGGTTTTAGGGGCATTCTTAGAGGCTGAATTTGGCTCAGAAATGACCTGATTCATCTGGCCAAGGATATTCATTCTTGCATCTTTTGCTTGTTTAAGTGCAATTGACATAATATCTTCTGTAATTCCATCAATCTTAATGTCCATCTGAAGAGCATTAATACCTTTAGATGTTCCAGCAACCTTAAAGTCCATATCACCAAGATGGTCTTCATCACCAAGAATATCGGTTAAAACAGTGAACCGATCTTCGTCTTTGACTAAGCCCATCGCAATTCCAGCTACAGGCGCCTTAAGAGGGACTCCTGCATCCATTAACGAAAGTGATGATCCACAAACACTTGCCATCGAGCTTGAGCCGTTAGATTCTGTAATTTCAGAAACTACACGAATCGTATATGGGAAGTCATCAAGGTTTGGAAGACAAGCTGAAATTCCTCTTCTTGCCAACCTTCCATGACCCACTTCTCTTCTTTTAACACCCGTTACACGTCCAGTCTCACCTACGCAATAAGGTGGGAAGTTGTAGTGAAGCATAAAGTGATCCTCAATGCGATCATTTGATTCAAGAGTTTCAATGAGTTGAGCATCTCTCTTTGAGCCTAAAGTAGTAACAACCAAAGCCTGTGTTTCACCTCTTGTAAATAGAGCAGAACCATGAGTATTCTCCAGGACACCTGTTTCAATAGCTAACTCCCTAACAGTTGAGTTATCTCTACCATCAATTCTCGGTTCGCCAGCTAAAATTCTCTCTCTGACAGTTGATTTTTCGATTTTTTTAATATAATTATTAACATCGTCCTCTGTTATTGATTCATCTTCAGAAACAAATTCTTCAACAGCAGCATCTTTAATTTCACCCATTTTTTCATAGCGCTCCATCTTATCTACTGTTTGATAAGCCTGAGAAATTTGATCTTCAAACTTTGACTTAATTGAGGCTAATAAAGATTCATTCTCTTCAGGTGCAACCCACTCACGAGGTGATACACCAACTTCTTTTGCAAATTCAGAAACACTATCAATAACAACCTGGAATTGTTCATGGGCGTACATTACTGCGCCTAACATAACGTCTTCAGATAGCTCATTTGCTTCAGACTCAACCATAAGAACTGCATCTTTAGTTCCTGCAACAACCATATCTAATTCTGAAGTTTCAAGGTCACTGTATGTTGGGTTAATCGTATAGTTACCATTTTGATAACCAACACGGGCAGCACCTATTGGTCCGTTAAAAGGAACTCCAGAGATTGCCAAGGCTGCAGAAGTAGCAATCATAGCTAAGATATCAGGATCTACATTTTTATTTGATGATATGACCTGAATCATAACCTGAACTTCATTCATGTAGCCGTTTGGAAATAGTGGTCGAATAGGGCGGTCAATAAGACGAGAGGTGAGTGTTTCTTTCTCACTTGGTCTTCCTTCTCTTTTTAAGAAGCCGCCTGGTATTTTTCCAGCAGCATATATTTTTTCGATGTAATCTACAGAAAGTGGAAAAAAAGATTGACCTGGCTTAGCTTCCTTAGCACCAACTACTGATACTAGAACTTGCGTATCATCCATGCTTGCTAAAACAGCTCCATGAGCTTGTCTAGCAATTCTTCCCGTTTCAAATGAAATTTGGCTGTTGCCAAACGTAAAACTTTTTTGAACTATATTCATGTCCATTGTGTTACTCCAATAAAATTAAAAGTGTTTTATGGTTTAACGCAATAAGCTTTATATAAAACATACCATCTAGGTATGCTTGAGATAAAACTTACCAAAATCCATAAAACAGTTGAATTATCCCCTAATTCTATCTGTAAATATACTAATTTAGTAGCAGTAATAATGCCTTAAACATTTAAAAGAGTATCTAAAATTGGCTTTAAATTAACTCAAAGATGATTAGAAATTTTTTCCAATAGGTGGAAAGATGAAAGACTTTTAGCTAATAATTTGTTCTGCTTATTTACTTTTAGCTCTCTTGAGTTGCAAAAGTTAATTACCAAATCATCATCGAAATACTCTGTATTGAATAGCTCTCCATTGATATAAACATAAAGATTGCCAGTAATTATTTGGTAGGCTATGCGACATAATGGAGCTAGGATATATCTCTCTGACTCTTCAATCTTTATTGGCTTTTCAAATGCCATGATTTCATTAAATTTTTGCTGATCAAATGGATCCAGCTTTGTTATAAAGCATCCAAAAAAATCAATGGGTAATTCGTCAAAATTCAAAAGCTTTAAGGCTTGGTTGATTGAAGATTTAGAAATTTCAGATTTGCCCATATCTACTGACCAATTAGGGTCAATATAATAATCTGTGTTTTTTTTATCACCCTCTATATCAAGGGCCTCTAGCATTTCATTCGCCGAATACGATCTGTATCCAAATGATAGAGTTATGCACTCACTATTAAGGCTGATTCCATGGTGTGCAATTCCGGGTGGTATATATAAAATATCGCCAGGTTCGACCACAAATGTTGAACTCTTCAATCATTTCATAGACTTCAAGAATATGTTTGTCAACGCCCTGAACTAGAAGTGTCCATTCATCTTTAGGGGTGTTTTGATAAAAGAGATCATCAAATGGGCCATTTTCAAGAGACCAATTATTGTATTTGGTTGAACCTTTAATGATTCTTGATTCAAATTCCTCTTCACAGGACCGTCCAGCAAGCTCATCAGGAGCTAGTGGAGAAGCAAATCCAGGAATGGCATTCTTTAAGAGCAAAGGCTTTTTCTGCCAATATTCTTTTAAGAACTCCTCTTTAGATATCTCACCAAAATGTATCATTTCGTTTATTTATATTTTTTGTTTAATTATCTATTAACATATGAACTCTTTATAACAAATTACCTTTGATAGACCCTGTTTAGGATAAATATTTTAAATGAGTGCCTTGAATAACAAATCAAATAAACTTGAGTCAATTTTGAATTTAGAGTTCCATCCAATTGATAAGCCTGAGTTCAGATCTAAATGCAAATCAATGTTGGATAAGGATGGTGTTCTAGTCCTTAATGAATTTCTTACAATTGAGTCAATCCAAAGCATTCTTGAAGAAGCTAAGCAACAGGAGCATTTGGCATATTTCTGTGTTAATGAACATAATGTCTATTTAGAGCCTTTCGACAATCAATACTCAAAAAATCATGCAAGAAATAGAACAGTTGTCTCCTCAAAAGGATGTATAACCGACGATCAGGTCCCAAGTGATTCTGCATTGAGGACTTTATACAATTCGAATGATTTTAAGAGTTTTCTTTGTAACGTTCTTGGTGAGAAGGCTCTCTATAAGTATGATGATAATTTATCTTCAATCAATATTCATTATGCAAGGGATGGACAAGAGCTTGGTTGGCATTTTGATAACTCTTCATTTGCAATCACCTTGCTTATACAGAAGCCATTGGCAGGTGGTGAATTCGAGTATATAAGAGATTTTAGAGATTCAAAAAATAATGATAACAACTATGACCAAGTGACGGACTTGATTAATGATCGATTTAAGGCAAAAAAACTCGCTATGGAAAATGGATCTTTGGTTCTCTTTAGAGGAAAGGATGCAATTCATCGAGTAACCCCAACTATTGGAGGTAAAACACGTATATTGTCGGTCCTGGCGTACAATTTGGAGCCTAATATTAAGCTCTCAGAAACAGCTAGAATGACTTTTTTTGGGAAACTTAATTAATTATGAAAAAGAGCAGTAAAGGTTTAGGACTTTATGATAATTTAGATCTTTCAGCGAGTCAGAACGATCAAGAGTTACAAGAAGTTTATAAAAAATGGGCTTCAATTTATGATCATGACAATGATGATGTTCTTGGGACAGTGTCTCAACCTAATTCAGTTCAAATTTTCAATAAATACATCACTGATAAAAATCAAAAAATTATTGATGTTGGTTGTGGAACAGGCTTGGTTGGTTTGGAGCTTAAAAAACTGGGGTATACAAATTTTGATGGTATAGATATCTCTAAAGAGATGATTGATATTGCTATTGATAGGGGCTATAAGTCATTACTTCTTGGTAATTTGAATAATTCTCTTCCTATCGAGAGTAATAGCTATGATGCTGCACTTTGTGTTGGTGTATTTACGCATGGCCATGTAGGTCCAAGTCGTTTAAAGGAGCTCACTAGAATTATTAAATCTCAGGGCTTGGTATGTTTTACCGTTAATGAAGATGTCTACAAATCTTATGGGTTTGATGAGGTAATTGAAAGGCTAGAGTCTGAAAATGTATGGAAAATTCTCGAGCTCACTAAACATGACTACATGACAAAAAAACGTGTCATGGGTTTTTATTGCATTGCCAGAGTTAATTAGCTCTGTAAATATTGTTTAACCATTCTATTGATGGTAGTTTGGCGCTTCTTTGGTAATTGAGACATCGTGGACATGAGATTCTGTCATCCCAGCTGAGGTAACTTGAACAAACTCAACTTTGGTTCTCATAGCGTCAAGATTTTTGCAACCAGTGTAACCCATAGATGATCTAATTCCGCCAACCATTTGGTGAATAATTGGTCGAATAGAGCCTTTGTAAGGAACCCTTCCCTCAATCCCCTCTGGAACTAATTTTTCAGCAGCAAGTTCTGCCTGAAAATAACGGTCTGATGATCCATGTGCTTGCCCCATTGCTCCTATTGAGCCCATCCCACGATAAGCCTTATATGATCTTCCTTGATAAAGTTCAACCTCTCCCGGCGATTCCTCAGTTCCTGCTAACATTGAACCCAACATAACGCAATGTGCACCAGCCGCAAAAGCTTTTGCAGCATCTCCAGAGTAGCGTATACCACCATCAGCAATTACAGTAACATTGGTTTTTTTCAATGCATCTGCGATATCTGAAATCGCACTGATTTGAGGAACTCCTACACCAGCAACGATTCGGGTTGTGCAAATACTTCCAGGTCCGATTCCAACCTTGACGCAATCTGCCCCAGCTTTGGCTAGGTCAATGGCAGCTTGTGCTGTTGCAATATTGCCCGCAATAATTTCTAAGTTTGGAAATTCTTTTTTTGTCTTGATAACTCGGTCAAGTACCCCTTGAGAGTGACCATGGGCCGTATCAATTACGATGACATCGACGCCAGCCTCGACCAGAGCTCTTATTCTTTCACTAGATCCCTTTCCGACACCTACTGCAGCAGCCACTATTAATCTCTCTTGATCATCTTTTGCTGCTTTGGGAAAGTCGCTTGTTTTCTTGATGTCACTGACAGTTATCATTCCACCTAGTTTATATTGGTCATCAGTAACCAGAACGCGCTCAATCCGATGCTTTCTTAAGAGTTTTTTAACTGTATCCATCGAAGCACCTTCGTTGACTGTAATGAGTGATTTTTGGGGAGTCATTACATTCTCAACTACCTCATCAAGGCGAGATTCAAAAAGAACATCACGACTAGTTATAAGTCCTACAAGAGTGTCATTTGAGACAACGGGCATTGCTGATATTCCATGCTGAGCTTGAAGATCAAAGACATCCTTAATCGTTGCAGAAGGATCAATGCTAATTGGATCTCTAATAATTCCAGATTCAAATCGCTTTACTTTTCTAACCTCCATTGCTTGCGACTCAATGGACATGTTTTTGTGGATAACGCCCATGCCACCTTCCTGGGCAATGGCGATAGCAAGCTTACCTTCTGTCACCGTATCCATTGCTGCTGAGATAATAGGAGTGTTTAGAGTGATTTTATTGGTAAGTTTTGAGGTTAAGCTCACTTCCTTTGGGAGAACTTCTGAGTGCGCAGGAACCAACAATATATCATCAAAGGTTAGCGCTTTTTTTAATTCTTTCATAGTATCTCCTAAAATCTAAAATCTTCTTCTATTGAGCAGATTAGGGACGATAAAACCAATCATCATGCCAAAGAAAAGAACTATTGCTCCAACAATAAACCAGTTTCTTGAGCTAGTGTCTTTTTGAATTTGGGTGTTGTTTTCAGCAAGCTGAAGTTCTGCTTTTAGTTGTAATTTTTCTTGAATAAGTTTTTCATTCTCATGTTCTAATTTAAGTGCATCTTGATATATTTGCTCAATATGCTCTTTTTCAGCTTGAGATTTCGATCTTTGGACGACTAAATCCGAGTTTTCTTTTTTTATTGATAGCAACTGTTTTTCGAGTTCTTCTTTTTCAGAAGTCAGCTTGGTTATCAAAAGTTTATTGGCATTATTTGTTCGCGTTAACTTTTTTAATTTTTCTCTTGCAGAAGGGTCAGGAGATAAATAAAACGACTTAATCCATCCAATCGTATCATCAAACTGTATTTGAGCCCAGCCATCTTCAGTACTTTGTAATAAAGATAGTTCAGTTCCAGAGGGTAGAAGGCGAATAATATTATTCCCAAAATTTTTGTCAGACCTTATGGGCAGGTCTAGCTGATCAGTGATATAGACAAAAGACTCCGCACTAACTTTAAAAGTTAGAGTAATCAATACAAAAGCAAGAATCTTTAGTCTTTTCATGAAAATATCGTAATTAGGCTTATTGTATCTTGGCCTAGGGTGTTAAATGTAATTTTTATGTGTTTTTTCAATAAATTACAGTCCTATCTTTATAAATTAGAAATCTTTTCCAGCTGCTGCTCTAGATCCTTAAGAGCGCTCATAGTTGATGCAAGTTTCTCTTTTTCATTATTAACAATAGCTTCTGGGGCTCCATTGATAAATTTTTCATTACTCAGTTTTGCTGAAAATTGAGATTTAAGTTTATGCAATTTTTCAATCTCTTTATTGAGTCTATCTTGTTCAGCACTTTTATCAATTAGCCCAGCTAGCGGTATCAATATTTTCATTTCGCCTACCAGCGCAATAGCAGAATCGTCTTCCTCGTCTTGAGGTGTTAGCAACTCTATTGAATCCAGCTTGGCAATCGTGGATAAAGTTGATTTATTGCTATCAATATAAGTCTTATCTTGATCGTTAAAATTTTTTATAAAGCAGGGTAGTGGCTTGCCAGGAGGTATGTTCATCTCGCCTCTAATCTTTCTAATGCCGAGAATAAAGCCCTTAAACCAGTTTATTTCTGCTTCAGCATTATCATCAAAGAGCTCTTTTTGAGCCTCAGGAAATGACTGAGATATTAATTTATTGTTAGACTGTGATTGTATTTTTTGAGATTGTTCAAATATCTCTTCTGTAATGAAAGGAATAATTGGATGAAGAAGAATCAGTGTTTCATTTAATACTTTAAACAATGTAGATTCACAGCCTTCTTTAGTTTCGCTGTTATCAAGAAGCGGTTTAGAAAGCTCAAGGTACCAGTCACAATAGTCATGCCAAACGAATTCGTAGAGAGTTTGACTCATTAGGTCTAATCGATAGTCTGAGAGGTGTTTTTGGACCTCTATTTTGACATGCTGTAGTCTTGATAAAATCCACCTATCTTGACTCGATAATATTGCATTATTGTTGATATTGGTTGACTCTAGATTCATTAAAACGAAGCGAGAAGCATTCCATAGCTTGTTACAAAAATTTCTGTAACCTTCGACTCGTTTTAGGTCAAATTTAATGTCTCTACCAAACGAAGCTAAAGCGGTAAAGGTAAATCTAATTGCATCAGTTCCAAAAGATGGTATTCCATTAGGAAACTCTTTTTTCGTTTGATTTTTGATTTTTTCAGCTAACTTTGGCTGCATCATTCCTTGAGTTCTTTTTTCTAGAAGGTCTTCAAGATTAATGCCATCAATAAGGTCAATAGGATCAAGAACATTGCCTTTAGATTTACTCATTTTTTGGCCGTTACCATCTTTGATTAATCCGGTAATGTAGATGTCTTTGAAAGGGACATCGCCAGCAAATTTGAGGCCAAACATGATCATTCGAGCCACCCAGAAAAATATAATATCAAATCCAGTAACAAGAACACTTGTTGGATAAAACCTAGATAATTCAGGAGTCTTTTCTGGCCAACCTAAAGTTGAAAAAGGCCATAATGCAGACGAAAACCATGTATCAAGAACATCGTTATCCTGAGTTAGTTCAACACCTTTTCCAGCTAGAGTTTGTGCATCCTCGAGGCTATCTGCTACGAAATAGTTGCCGTCTTTGTCATACCATGCTGGAATTCGATGCCCCCACCAAATTTGACGAGAAATACACCAGTCTTCAATATTTTCCATCCAGTTAAAGTAGGTTTTTTCCCAGTTTTCTGGAACAAAGCGAATACTTCCATTTTTAACTGCATCAATGGCAGGTTCAGCTAGAGGTTTGACTTTAACAAACCACTGGTCAGTCATGTAAGGCTCAATAATGCTATTTGTCCTGTCACCTCTTGGCACCATAAGAGTGTGTGGGTCAATTTTTTCAATTAAGTTTTGTTTCTCTAAGTCGGCAACAATTAGTTTTCTCGCCTCGAAACGGTCTAATCCTTGATAATTTGAAGGGGCGTTTGTATTTATTTTGGCATCGTCAGTCAATACATTAATGATTTTGAGATTGTGCCTTTGACCAATTTCGTAATCATTAAAGTCATGCGCCGGGGTAATTTTTACGCACCCTGTACCAAATTCCATATCGACGTAATCATCTGCAATGATTGGGATTTCTCTATTTGAGAGAGGGAGATTGATTGATTTTCCGACTAAATGCTGATAACGCTCGTCATCAGGATGGACAGCGACAGCTGAGTCACCGAGCATTGTTTCTGGCCTTGTAGTTGCGACAACAAGTGTCTCATCAGAGTCAACGACTTGGTACCTAATATGCCATAAGAATCCATTTTCTTCTTTGCTTATGACTTCTAAATCTGAGACAGCTGTCAAAAGGACTGGATCCCAATTCACCAGTCTTTTGCCTCGATATATGAGCCCTTCGTTGTATAGCTCAACAAAAACTTTTCTTACCGCCTGAGAGAGGGATTCGTCCATTGTAAATCGTTCCCTTTCCCAGTCTACCGACGCTCCAAGTCGTCTCATTTGAGAGGTGATTGTTCCTCCAGACTTTGATTTCCAATCCCAAACTTTTTCGGTGAATTTCTCCCTACCCAGATCGTGTCTTGAGATATTGTCCATACTAAGCTGCCTTTCAACAACCATTTGAGTTGCTATACCTGCATGGTCAGTTCCAGGTTGCCAAAGCGTTTGATTTCCAATGCTTCTATTGTATCGAGTGTAGACGTCCATTATCGTATGCTGAAAGGCATGCCCCATATGGAGACTTCCAGTAACATTTGGCGGGGGAAGTACTATGCTAAATGATTCTTTGCTTGATGAATTTGCTTTTGAGGAAAAGTGGTCGCCTTTTTCCCATAGATCACGATATTTTTGTTCGATAAGTTCTGGGTTATATGTTTTTTCCATGTAGGCGAGGTGTCGGATAAAACTGACACATTATACAATAAGAGTGCAGAGTGGAATAAGCCTTTAAATGGTTACTGGTTGTAATCTTTTCGCCCTGATAGGGCATGCGCAATTGTATTAATATCGGTATATTCAAGCTCGCCTCCTAGGGGAATTCCGTGAGCTATCCTTGTAGTTTTAATTTGATATTTTTTTGCTAAATTATGGATATAGTGTGCGGTTACCTCACCCTCGATTGTCGCATTAGTAGCCAGGATGAGTTCGATGACCTCTTGATTTGATAACAAAACTTCGAGCTCATCAAGGCCAAGCTCAGAGGCTCCAATGCCATCAATTGGTGACAGGTAGCCACTTAAAACAAAATATTTCCCTTTGTATGCACCACTTTGTTCGATGACATGAATATCTGAGGGGGTTTCTACGACGCAAAGTTGTGACTTGTCACGGGCGTCATTGGAGCAAATGTCACAAATGTTTTTTTCAGTCAAGGTCCTGCATTGTTCACAGTTTTTGACGTTTTCCATTGCCTCTTTTAACGCCTTTGAGAGCTCTAGTCCGCCCAATCTATCTCTCTCAAGAAGGTGGTAAATAAACCTTTGAGCAGTTTTAGAGCCTACTCCTGGTAGTTTGCTAAAGGCTTTATTTAATTTTTCAATCATCTCGAGTTATATATTGTTTACTAGAAGGGAAGATTAAGGCCGCCAGTCACGTTTTTCATTTTATTCTTGGAGATTTCATTGATTTTTGTAGAAGCATCATTGACAGCTACTATTATTAAATCTTCCAGCATTTCTTTGTCAGAAAAAAGTGATTCATCTATAGAGATATCGGTGACTTTGAAATCGCCATTCATTTCAACTTTTAAAGCACCTGAGGCAGCTAAACCTTCACAGCTTAGGGATTTTATTTCTCTTTGAACGGCCTCCATATCCTCCTGCATCTGTTTCGCTTTTTGCATCATTCCTGCCATTCCACCTTTAAACATTATCTGACTCCTTTATTGATTTGATAGATTTAATATCGACCTTTGAATTGAATACTTCCTGTAATTCTTTGAGGCCATCATCGCTGAGAAATTGGCTCTCTGTTTCTTTTTGTTTTCGCTCTTTCTCTAAAGACTCCTTTTGTGACAGAGAGTCACCATTAGTCTCACCAGGCTCAAAAATTAACTCTACTAAAGGATATTGCTTATGGAGTGCAATTCTTATTGATTCCTCAGTTTTAGGGGTGAGAAGATTAACAAAATCTGAACTCAATGTTAGAACGAGTGTTTGACCTGTAAGCGACTTGAATACAGTGTTTTTTACTAGCATTTTTGCAGCACCATTGAAATCAAAAGTCTTAATAATATCTTCCCATTCTTTTTGGTTTTTGATATCGAGTTGATTTGTTTCTGTTTCAGGTAATTGCGAATTTGACGAAGCAATCGAAGGTTCCTTTTCGGTTGAGGCATCAGTAATTTTTGAACTTTTATTTGGAGTTGACTTTAAATTTTTTTTTTCGGCTCCATCAAAGTCTGGATGAAAGGCAATCATTCTGAGAATTGTCATCTCAAGACCGATTTGTTCGCTAGGAGACAAACTCATATCTTTTTGGCCGTTAATTGCAATTTGGTAGTAAAGCTGGAGATCTTGAGCTGAAAAGCTATTGGCAAGATCGGCAATATCAGAGGGAAATTGTTTTTTGTCTTGTATGATTTGAGCCAAAGATATTTGATGAAAAAGCGATGTTAAATCTTTCAGAGCATTGGCTAAGTTTTCACCTTTATGAGCCAAATTCTTCACAAATGATAAAATTTGTTCAGCATCTCTTAGACTGATTAGTTTTGCGAGATTTATAATTTCATCATGATTGACTAGTCCAAGCATCTCTTTAAGATCTTTCTCCTTGACGCTTCCATTTCCATAAGAAATTGACTGATCGAGAAGACTAAGCGCATCCCTCATTGAGCCATTACCAAACTCTGCAATCTTTGAAAGAGCTTCCTCGTCAAACTCAAGTTTTTCTTCATCCATGATGAACTTAAGATGATTAAGAATTTCCTCATGAGAGAGCTTATTTAGATTGAACTGAAGGCATCTAGAAAGGACAGTGATTGGTAATTTCTTTGGATCAGTTGTAGCTAATAAAAATTTGATATGAGCAGGAGGTTCCTCTAAAGTTTTCAAAAGTGCGTTAAAGCTACTTTTTGAAAGCATATGAACTTCATCAATCAGATAAATTTTGTATAAATTCTTGGTCGGAGTGTACTGCGCATTTTCAAGAATTTCTCTCATGTGATCAACCCCAGTATTAGAGGCTGCATCTAACTCGATTAGGTCAACTGATTGACCTTTGTCAATTTCTAGGCAGGTCGGGCATTTTCCACATGGAGTAGAGCTTACACCTTCCTCGCAGTTAACAGATTTAGCAAAAATTCTAGCAATTGTTGTCTTACCAACACCCCTAGTTCCCGTAAAAAGAAATCCGTGATGAAGATTGTTATTATCTAATGCATTAACAAGGGTTCTGATGGTATGAGTTTGTCCTACGAGCTCTTTGAAATTATGAGGTCTATATTTTCTTGCTAAAACTTCGTAGTGTTCACTCATCAGTCATTATGTTATTTTAGAAAGGTAGTGCCGAGAATAGAATCCAACACATAAAAAAATTATTACCGTTGCTCCCTTCCAGGCCTGGCGGGGTTCATAACTATTTATTGTCGGTTTACCCTCGACACTACCCAAGATTTTACTTGAAATGATTATTCTTATTATTCAATATTAAATGATTCGTTGGTATTTTTTAGGATTTTAAAGATTGATATTGATCATATACTTCGGACCAAATTGGCCCTGCAAATCCATCTGAAATTTGAATGCCATCAATAATGGTTATTGGGATAATCTCTCTCGTGGAGCTTGAAATCCATACTTCGTCAGCATTCATAAGCTGCTCCTTTGTAAATGAAGATTCTTCAACATTGAAGTTGTTGATTTTTGCACATTCAATAACCTTCTCTCTGGTAATTCCTGGAAGTATATTGGGGCCCTTTGGGTGAGTATAAATGCAGTTACTTTTTACGATAAATACGTTTGAACTTGAGGCTTCAGTCACTATCCCATCACGATAAAGAATAGTTTCTTCGGCATCATTGTTTTTTGCTTCTTGAGCATAGAGAGTATTGGCTAAAAGAGATGTCGCTTTTGTATTACTTTTAAGCCACCTAATGTCTTCTCTTGTAATTGCAGAGAGCCCATTTAGAAGCGTGCTTTTTTCTCTAGGATTGATAGCGCTTGATTGAATATACACCGTTGGCTTTAATTCACCATAAGTATGTTTTCTATTCTCATCACTGCCTCTAGAAATTTGTAAGTATATTGCTTGATTTTGGTTATTAGGGTCAAATGAGATGATCTTGTTGATTAAATCTTTCCATTCATTATTAGTGTGAGGGTTCTTAATGCTAATTGCATCTAGACCATCCTGCAGACGATTTAAGTGAGAATCTAGGCCAATGATTTTTCTGTTGTATGCTGGAAAGACTTCATAGACGCCATCCCCAAAGAGGAATCCTCTATCCATTACAGATACAAATGCTTTATCTTTTTCTATAAAGTTTCCGTTTAAATAAACCAAAATTATCTAAACATCAATTTGACTGTGTCAATCATTTTAGATACAAATCCAGCCTCCTCAGCATCTTCAAGAGCTATAAGCGGAAGTGTTGCAATATCTTCATTATTAAAGCTTATTGCAAGAGTGCCTACGCGATCACCTTGACTGATTGGGGCGATCAAATCACCCGCTAGCTCAATAGTTTGAGTTGTATACTTGAATTGATTTCTTGGAAGGGTTAAGAAGCTAGAATCTGCTACACCAACTTTCATATTCCCCTTCTTAGATTTGAAAACTTGAACTTGATGAGATATATCATTGACCGACTGAGTCTCGAAAAAACGGAAACCGTAATCAAGAAGCTTTTCTGTTTCAGCGGTTCTGATTGCAGGGCTTTGTGAGCCTAGCACAACAGAAATTAATCTCATGCCTACGCGGTTTGCACTTGTAGCAAGGCAGTAACCTGCTTTTTGAGTCCATCCCGTTTTGAGTCCATCGACAGTGCTGTCAGTAAATAATAATTTATTTCGATTGATTTGTTTAATGTTGTTGTAGGTGAATTCTTTTAGGCCATACCACTCATAAAAATCTGGAAATTCCTTAATAAGTACAGAGGATAGAAGTGCCATATCCTTTGCTGTTGTGTATTGATCTTTATGCGGGAGGCCTGAAGAGTTTTCAAAGCGTGTATTTGTCATTCCAATCTCTTGGGCATAATCATTCATAAATAGGACAAACGTGCCTTCTGAGCCAGCTACATGCTCCGCTAGTGCTACAGAAGCATCATTGCCAGATTGTATTATCATTCCTTTTAAAAGATCTTCAAGTTTTATCATTTTTCCAACCTCGATAAAACTTCTAGAG
>LUMP01000047.1_pt2 | contig 43545 bp, 42 predicted proteins | sample 729641 | NCBI WGS metagenome assembly LUMP01 (sample SAMN03860260, study PRJNA289734) | marine metagenome | biome: seawater column; feature: ocean; material: water; isolation source: Red Sea water column Station 12 - depth 47m | place: Saudi Arabia: Red Sea | collected 2011-10-15 | depth 47 m | reverse complement strand
TTTCATCTTTTTCGAATATTCTTCAATATCAAACATAATTTATCCAAAATCCGAGTATGTGGGAATAATTTGGTCTTCTAAATTATCACCTACAGCATAAAATAAACTCTCAAGTTCATATATTGGCATATTTCCAGTCTCAGTACCATGATAAGTACCTGTTCCAAAATCAACCACAGAAGAGTCTATATTTCCTTGATGCTGATATTTAGTAAATCTGACTAATACAAGATCCTTTTCAGGCCAAACATATATATATTGCCCATCTAAGCCAAGAGCAGAAAAAAAAGGATAATCCTCTTGCCTTGCTGTACCTAAGCCACTTTCTGAAATTGTTGATGTCCACCATTGATAGCCATAAGATGCAAGGTTATCAAATTCCGTTGTTGCCTCTTTAACCCACGATTCAGATACAATTTTTTCATTTAGCCATTTACCCTCTTGAGCAATCATAAGGCCAAATTTTGCAAATTCTCTTGGAGTCATGTCTAAACCAGCATAAGTTAAAGTATTACCACTTTTATCCGTCCACCATGTTTCTTTAATACCTAATTTATCAAAAAGTCTGGTATCAGCATATTCTTGAAAATCAAGACCTGTAGCATTCTCAATAATCCTACTAAATAGCATTGAGTCTTCATTCGAATAACTAAATGCTATTCCTGGTTCTCTTGATATATCTCTATCAAGAGAATAACTAACCATATCACTTTGGAAGTACACACCTAAGCCAGGGTGATCATCCATTCCAGATCTCATGCCTAAAAGATATTTTAAACTAATATTTTCTTGAGGTTCTGTTTTCCATTTAGGAAGATAAAGAGCTATCGAGTCATCAACAGAATTAATATAACCTTCGTCAATTGCAATTCCAATTAGAGTTGAAGAAAAACTTTTTGCTACAGACCAACTTGTAACTAAATCATCCTTATCATAACCATCCGCATAGTATTCTGAAACAATGTTATTGCCTTTAATTAGAATGGCAGCTTGTGTATTGAATCCTGGTGTTTTTATATATTCCATTAGGTTATCAACTTCTATAGTCTCTAAACCTATAGATTCTGGTTCTTTAGTTATCCACTCAAATTGATTGATTATGATTTTTAATTCTTCATTAATAACCGCATAACTAGAACGGCTTTCTAATACACCAACCTCAGGAAGACTTTCGAAGCCAATAAATGAAGCTAACTCATTATAGGAATATATATTTCCTTTTTCATTATTTGTTATGTTTCCGCCTATCTCATATGAGAAATTTTGAGCAGCATTTATAATGATTACCGAATTATTATCCAGTGTTATTTCAAAAGCATTATTTGCAAATTTTGTTTGTTTAAATTTAAAACCATCTACAAATTGAATTTTATTAAAACCAGCAGTATCCACTATAGATATATTTGTTTCTGATGAAATTTGACTGGTTAAAATATAAACATCGTCACCACCCAAACCGCGATATACATGTGAATTATTAGGAACAATGACATCATCATTTTGACTGTAATTAATTGCCATAGAATTTATGGCACAAGCCACTCACCTTTTAAGATTCCGTTATCATTATTATACTTTGCACGAATGTGGCCAGTATGACTTAAATATAAAATTTCCATTGATTTTATATTACATTGTATGGCTGCAAAATTATCAAAACCTACCAAATTACTATCATTTTCATCATTAAATTTTATTTCAGCTAATGATTCAATTTTATCACCTGGTGATTTAGCGACACGATAACATTCACGACTCATTGGATACATTTTTTGCCATATTTCCAACAATATTTCTTCATCATCTATAGAATATGCTTCAGCATCTATTCTGATTTGTAGTTTAGCCCTCTTATCATAGCCAATGAGACATATATCTTTATTTAATTTGATATCTTTAATTTTGGATGATCTTTTATCAGTGTGGAAACGTAAAGTTAGATTTTCAATAGAAAAATCTCTCAAAACAACATTTCTTGTATTTGGTCTATTTTGTTCATCAACAGTAACAACATTTAGAAGATGAAGATCGTCATTTCTTTTTTTAACTGCCTTTTGCAATTTATTTAATGCATTTTCAAGAGCCAGTTCTAGACTGTCACTTTCTTTTATTCTTTCAACTATTTCCAAACTCATCTTCTTCTCTGATTTTTTATAAATCTTCTTATATCAACAACATTAATATAGTTTTCATGATTTACTCTGATAAAGCCTTGGCTTTCTCCCATGGTTATTTCTTTAAAACATTTTTGATCTTCCTTTTGAAGATTAAGGTTATGTTGAATTATTTCTTCTTTAAGATCTTCAGGTAAATCTTTTCTAATAACATGCGGTCCATTCATAATTTGATTTGACAACCATATTACTCTTAACTCACTCATATCAAGCAAGCCTTTTTTAATCATATTTCTCAACATCCCCCTAGAATAACCCTCTTTAACATCACCTTGCCCAGAAACCCATGTAGCACCAGCATCGTATTGTTTATTCAAAACAGAAATAACGGCTTGTTCATGTCCACCTGCAAAACCTGTACGACTGAAAAATTCTGAAGGATTAATTCCCATTTGATACAACTCAAAGGTTGGAACTAAATAACCTGAAGTTGTATTAGGATCTGACCAAGCCATAGCTTTTCCTCTCAAATCTTCAATTGAGTAAATACTTGAATCTGCTCTAACATAAATTGCTGACTTGTAGCCATCTGATCCATCGCTTTCTTTTACTGTTATGACTGGCTCTATTGCATCAGGATCATCGATAAACATTGCTGCATATGCTGAAGGTCCAACACTAGCATAGTCAATTGTTTTTCCTAGTAAGCCATGAATAATACCTGCAACATCTGATGCTGGATAAAATTTCACTGGAATATTTAATTTATTTTCTAAATACACTCTCCAACATTCATAATTCTTTAATCTATCAGCTTCATTTTCGCCACCGGAAAGTCCTATTTTGAACTCTTCAACATTGTTTCTCCAGCCTGAAAATGACTGAGGAGCAAGAAAAAACTGAAAAACCAAAACAAAAACAATTATTAAATTATTATGAAAATTCATTTTATCTCCAATGAAAACAACATCTTATATTTTATATAAGAAAAAAAAGTTGAAATGTAATCTAAATTTCTTGTGTAACTTAAACTTTATCAGTAAACTTTTTGAAGGAGAACATTTAATAACAATAAAAATAAAAAAAGGATATCTTAATTTTTTTTTATTTGAAAAAAGGGGGAAAGTTAATGAAATTCTCAAAATCATTATTAGTTTTAATACCAATAATTATTATAATTTTTTCTGTAAATACTCAGTCTCAAGATCAAGATATTGAAGAAGTGATAGTTTACGGAAAAGCAATTAAAGAAAGCCAGCAAGCGGCCATCGAAGCTAAAAGATCTGCACCAAATTTAGCAGAAGTTATTTCAGCTGATGCCATAGGTAGATTTCCAGATGTAAACCTATCTGACTCTCTTGGCCGACTCCCAGGTATATCAATTGAAAGAGACCAAGGGCAAGCCAGATATGTTAGCTTTCGAGGAACTCCAAAAAGATATACAACGACGGCCTTTAATGGCATTAATATCCCTGGTGTTGAAAATGGTCGTATTCCCCGATTTGACTCTTACCCTACTGTAATTACATCTCAAGTAATTGCTAATAAAGCTATCACTTCTGATATGCCGGGAGAATCAATTTCTGGATTTATTAATATTAAAACATTCAAACCTTCAGATGTAGATGGTTGGTCTTTTGCAACAGAAGTTGGAAGAGGTGAACAAGATCAGGGTGGTGGTGATATTACAAAAGAAAATATAAGAACTTCTTACTCTAACGATGATTTTGGTTTTGTAGTTTATGGTTCTAGCAGTTCTGTTGAACAGATTACTGACAATCGTGAGCCTACATATGGCGGCACCAAAGGTGCGCAAACTCCTGATAGAATTGATTTTAGAAGCTACAAGGTAGAAAGAGAGAGTGAAGCATTTGGTGGAACATTTGAAAAGTACCTTCAAAATGGGGGTAGAATATTTTTAACATCTCTTAATACTGAATTTACAGATAATGAAGAAAGAAATGATTTCCGCGTATATGTATCAGATGGAACACCAACAACTGGTTCAGGCTATACAGGTAGCGCAAGAAGATTATTTAATGACGCCACATATATAAATAAAACAGAAATGCTGACATTAGGTGTAGAAACACCTATTGGTGAATGGGATGTTGAAGCTCAAGTAAGTAAAATTGATACTACTTTTGATACCTATATGCCTATCGGTTATTTTATAGGTGGAGGACAATTAACAAATCTATCTTATGATATTTCTGATCCACAAAATCCAATTGTTAATTTTGACGGGACTTACCGTGATGTTGATTATCCTGTAAAACTTCTAGTAGATGCAATTGGAGGTCTTTACACTGAAACTGATCAATTTAAATTTGATATAAGTAGAGAAAATAGTAGAGGTCAATTAAAGTTTGGATTTCAATATGATGACAGAGTAGCTACAGGCGGTGGAGCAACTCTTGCTACAATCTCAGTTTCTGGAGGATACCCTGCTGATGTATGTAACCCAAAGGATTACAGACTTGGCGATTTTGCTACTCCAAGAAATAACGATGTTGGTGCCTTTTATACTGATAACCCTGCATTAAATGAATGTCTAAATACTGTTCGTCCTCCTCGTTCTGATTTTCCTGATGATGAGAAAATTAATATTGAGGAAACTTTAATGGCAGCGTACATCATGCAAACTTTTGATATGGAGTGGGGTAATATTATTGCTGGTCTTCGTATTGAGGATACAGAATACCAAACTGTAGGTTTTCGTCTAGCAACTGTGAGTGGTGATATCGGTTATGAAAATATTGCAGCAGGAGCGAAAGAAGAATTAAGTGTTAAAAGAACTTACACAAATTATTTACCAAGCGTCCATTTGAATTATGATTTAGCTGAAGATAAGAAGCTCCGCTTGTCATACTCAACTGGTATTAGTCGTCCATCATATATTGAATCAAGAGCGGCAGCTTCAATTAATTCAATAGCAGAGTCAATTGCAGGTGGTAATCCTTTCCTTAAGGAAGAGGAGTCATGGGGATTAGATGCATCATTTGAGTGGTATTACGCAGATGCAAGTCTTTTCGCTGTGACGATATTTCACCGAGATATTGATAATGTGATTTCCGAATCTAATGAAAAAGTTGATGGAACTCTTTACTCTGATGATGCTCAGCCTGGAGAATTATGGGATCTAGCAGCTTTTGGAAACGGAAGTGACGGCCAACTTCAAGGTCTCGAAATCTCTTTTGTTGGAAGATTAGATAATTATATTGAAGGTTTTTTCTCAGGATTTGGAGCATCATTCAATCTTGGTATAATTGATTCAGAATATACAACGCCTGAAGGTAAAAAATTTGCTCTACCAGGTCAATCTGATACAAATTACAATGCGTCAATTTTCTATGAAGATCGTGGTTTTTCAGCAAGAATAACCTACCGTTATAGAAGTGAATGGCTGGATGAAACAGAAACAGGAGCTGTATTTGGACTTGACGGGGGTGTTTATTGGGCACCTCAAATGCGTCTTGATGCATCTATACGATATGATTTAGAAGAATTGACTGGTCAAAAAGCATCAATCTTTGTTGATTTCAATAATATTTCAGATGAGTCAGATATGCGTTATACATCGGCTCCTTGGAATGTAAACCAAGTAGAGTCATTTGGAAGAGCCTTTACTGCAGGATTACGTTACTCATTCTAAATATTACTTAACTTTTATTAAAACCCCTATAAATTAATTTTTTAGGGGTTTTATTTTACAATTTTTAAAGAGGTAGAAATGAAAATATTTAAGTACTTAATTGCAGCTGCGATTATAATTGGCATAATCTTTTTTATATCTGGTGAAAAGGAGATTGCTTCTTTAGAGAGAACGATACCAGCTGATCTCACTGAAAATCTTAGAGAAGAAAATAGAAAGCTCCCTTTTACAGGTGCTCATAATTTTAGAGACCTAGGTGGTTACAAAACTGAAGATGGAAAAACCGTTAAATGGGGTAAAGTTTACCGATCAGATAATCTTCACTCACTTACTGATGAAGATGTAAAATACATGGAAAGATTAAATATTAAATCTGTAGTTGATTTTCGATCTGATGAAGAAAGAACCGAAGAGCCTGATAGACTAACTCCAAACATGACTCCAATCTTGCTTCCGATTAAATTTGAGCCAGAGGGAGTAACAGAAACTTTAATGAGAGACTTAACATTTGGAGATCTCGACTCTTCAAATTTATTAAGGGACTTTAATGTAATTTTAGTCAAGGAATTCACAGAGGAATACAAACATTTTTTCAGACATATAGTTGATAATGGTGGAGAGCCATTTGTTCTGCATTGTACAGCAGGGAAAGACAGGGCTGGGTTTGGTAGTGCTATGATTCTCACAGTTTTGGGTGTTCCAAGAGAAAAGATAATTGAAGACTACCTTAAAACAAATAAATATGTGAGTGACCATGTTGATGAAAAATTATTTGAAATTGAACTTAAAACATTTTTTAGAGCAGACAGCGATAATCTAAGAAAGATAAATCTAGTTGAAGAAAGATATATTCAAGCTGCATTCGATACAATAGATAGTCATTGGGGTGGAATGGATCAATATATTTCTGAAGGTCTAAATCTTACAGAAGAAGATATAGAGAAGATAAGAAATTATTATTTAGAATAAATATTCTTATAAGGCTAAAAATGAAGCCCTTCACATTAAATATTAAGAATGATGTTCTTAAAGAAATTTCTTATCGATTAAAATCATCGAGGCTAACCCAAGACATTGGTAATTCGAATTGGAATTATGGAACAGAAAGAAACTATCTTGAGGAATTACTAGAATATTGGATATCAGAATACGACTGGAAAAAGACTGAAAATGAAATAAATTCTTTCCCAAATTTTATCTGCGAAATTAATGATATTCCAATCCATTTTATTCACATAAAAAGTCCAAATAAAAATTCAAAACCAATTATTCTAACTCATGGTTGGCCTTGGACATTTTGGGATTATAAAAAAATAATAAAACCACTTACCAATCCTGAGGATTATGGAGGAAAAGAAGAAGACTCTTTTGATGTCGTCGTGCCTTCACTCCCAGGTTTTGGTTTTTCTACACCATTAACAAAAACAGGTATTAATTTTACCAATACAGCTGATTTATGGGTAAGACTAATGCAAGATATATTAGGTTATAATAAGTTTTTTGCACATGGTGGGGATTGGGGCGGTTTAGTTACCCTCCAGCTTGGGCATAAATTTTCTGAAATAGTTCCTGCTGTACATACACATACAATAATAAATTTAGATTTCTTTGATAGTCCCCCTCCCAATGAAGATGATTTTGCTCAGGATGAAAAGAAGTTTCATTATAAAAATTTAAAATTCTGGGAAGAAGGTCACGGTTATTTTCAAATACAAGCAACAAAACCGCAAACTTTATCATATGCAATAAATGACTCACCTATTGGGTTATGTGCATGGCTAATTGAGAAAAGAAGAGATTGGAGTGATTGTAATGGAGATATAGAAACTAAATTTACTAAAGATGACCTCATTAATACAACAATGATTTATTGGTTATCTGAAAGCTTTGGAACATCTGCACGGTATTACTATGAAGCCGCCCATAATTTATGGAAACCATCACATGACCGGTCACCTAAGGTAGAGAGTGCAACTGGTTTTAGTGTATTTGAAGAAGATATTATTTTTAGACCTAAAAGAATAATGGAAAAAGCAAATAACCTTAAACATTGGGATACATTTAAAAATGGAGGCCACTTTGCTCCAATGGAACAACCAAAAATTATAATTGACGAAATCAGAAAATTTTTTAAAGAATATAGAACATCAATATAAGGAAACATTATGAAAAGATTAGATAATAAAGTAGCTATTGTCACAGGCGGTGCATCAAATCCAGGCCTTGGACATTCAACAATTCATAAATTTGCAGAAGAAGGTGCAAAGATTGTTGTGACAGATATAGATGTTGAAGGTGGAGAAAAAACAGTTTCAGAGGTTAACGAAAAAGGTGGTGAAGCTATTTTTATAAAACAAGATGTTGTTTCAACTGAAGATTGGAAAAATGTTGTAGATATTTCAATATCAGAATTTAGTAAAATTGATATATTGGTAAATAATGCCGGAATAGCGTTAATAGGGCCTTTCGAAGAATTTTCTGAAGATCAATGGGATCAACAAATCAATGTGAACTTGAAATCTGTTTTTCTTGGTTGCAAGGCTGTTATACCTGAGATGAAAAAAAATAACTCTGGTTCAATAATCAATCTTTCATCAATAGCCGGTTTAGTAGGTCTTCAGGGATGTGCAGCTTACAATGCGAGTAAAGGAGGAGTTAGACTACTAACCAAATCAATCGCTATTGAGTACGGGCCTAATAAAATAAGATGTAATTCTATTCATCCTGGTTTTATGGCCACAAATATGAATGATCCAAAAAAAATTGAAGAACGTGGAAGAGATTTTGAAGCAATTATTGAAACAATTCCTCTAAAATCTATGGGTACTGCAGAAGATATTGCTAATTGTGCTCTTTATCTAGCCTCAGATGAGTCATCATATGTTACTGGAAGCGAGTATGTTGTCGATGGTGGTTGGACAACTCGTTAATTTTTAATTTACTCTTCTAAAACCTCATAGGATAAATCTTCCATAGTATGTTTACCTCTATAGGTTAAGCTTTCAAATAATCCATTTGGATCTGAACCGCTAAAGTCACCAGTTCTACTCCAATCATAAATATATTGTCTGAGAGTTATTCGCCAGTCACCATCTCTACATTCATAATGATCAATATAGCGACCTGCCACTAAGTATTCTGAGCCTGCCATCGATAAAAAAGCAAGGACATAGATTTCACCCTTTCCTTTGTTATTGTCAGCGTCTATATCATAATACTCATTGACTACTGTATGAGTTGTATAATCCATACCAGCTTGACCATCTACAACAGTTTTACAAAATTCTTCGTAGTGACCGTCATAACTTCCATATCTGACTTCGGCATCATCATGAAAAGCAGACTTTAACAATTCCAAATCTGATCTATCAACACCCCTAGAATAACACGTTGCAGCTTTTCTAACGGCTTGCTCAGCTAATAAATCATTCACACTTTTTACTTTTGCCATTTTCCCCTCATTAAGTTTATTCTTTATTAAAAACTATTAATTATTTGTACTCAAGATTTAATTAAGGAAAAGAAAATGGATATACCGAATTGGTTAGAGATTTTAGCTCTATTAACAGGAACATTATTGCCAGCACCGCTATTGTCATCGCCGTCAATGAAGTTTAGATTCATAGGGTTTAACATCATGATTGTTGGAAACATATGTGCTTTTATTGCTCAATATGCTGCAGGTCTTCACATATTGAGTATGGCATGTTTATTTTGGATAGTAATGTCTGTAAGAGGGGTATGGTCAAATAAAAATTATAATACAACCCTAACGGACAATAATTGATTCCTCATTCCAAGGTGTTAATTTTTCAGAATTTTCATTTTGGAAGGCTTCAGGCAATTCTTCAACCATATGATAAGTTGCCGCAAGACGACCAAAACCAACAAACCAAGCGACAGTAATAGATAACTCTACTATTTCTGCTTCTGAAAAATACTTTCGTAAATTTTCGTATACAGAGTCATCAATAGCTAAATGATTAGTTGCAAAGAGTTCTCCATATTCTATTGCCGCTTTCTCAGCATCACTTAAGTCCTCAGCTTCCTGAGGCTTTTCTAATGAACAAACGAGATCTTCGTCAATACCAGCATCAACACCATCCTGATATCGAATAGCCATACAACTTCTGCATTGATTATGAAAAGCTACTCTTAGTCTAACTAACTCAACTAATCTATCAGGTAATGATCTATGAGATTTTATGGCTCCGCCAAATGCAACTAAACCTTTTGAAATTTCTGGAGTATGTGCAAACATTCTCATAATACCTTGTTCTAATGCTGTGCCGCTATCTGCGGCTGTCATCTCCCTTAGGTCATTATCCCATTCATCTAATTCAAGTTTCTTGATTCTTGGCATTTGTTTCCTCCTAACAAGATTATCATATCCGAGTTTTTACAATTATCTATAAAATTTATAATTTTTGATCAGCTTCTTTTGTTCCAGATATCACCATTGGTATACTAATTACAATAATTACCATAGCAACCCATCCAACGAGAGAGAAGCCTCCAAAATCTGAAATATAACCCATTACCATAGGACCAATAGCTCCACCCATGGTAACAAAAGCTGGATGCGCTGCAGCTAATCTTCCTGTTGAGTCTAAATTTGCCATTCCACCAAGAAAAAATGGGGTCCACATAATCGGCAATAATCCAAATATTGGTACAAATATATAAAAAATAAGAGGATTCCATGCGTTAGCAACAAAAAAAGATCCTATTACCATTAACGCAAGGAAAAAAATGCTAGGTTTCATACTCCCAAACCTACTACCTATAAATCCTGCTATTAGAGGGCCAACTATAGTTAGTAAACCTCCTAAGGCGAAAACATTACCCATAGTGATTACTGATATATCTAAACCTGCACCAATTCTCTCAGAAAAAGTTAGTAAACCTCCATGAGCGAAAAATGCAAAGGCTACTCCGAACATAGCTATCCACCCAAGTTTTCCTCTATAGGGCTTAAGTGTAATCTTTTCTTCAGCTGAATCCTTTTCAAATGAAATTAATAAAATAAATAAAAACGCAAGTAAGGAAAAAACTAAATGAATAAAATACGCTCCATCCATCCCATAGTTAGAAATTATTCTTGGGATAACCAAACTCAATAAAACCCCCGCAGCTCCTACACCTGAATTCAAAAGAGCAAATGTCATTTGAGCATTTTGAGCTTTAGCTATGGTAGCCATAATAGTAGCAACTATTGCTCCAGAACCGATCCCTGAAATAATCCTTGCTATAAATACTGTATTTAAATCTGGGGCATAAATTGTAAGCGAATGACCAATGGCAACAATAAGTGCAGCCAAGATAAAAACTAAACGCCGATTTATTCGATGAGTATTACGAGAAATTATAATAGAAACAATTGAAATAGAAAATAATTCAAGTGTTGCAATTGTCCCAATTTCTCCCCTTGTCGAGTTAACAAATTCATCTGCAACAGCGCCAATGAGAAAAGCCATTGTGAAGGGCGCACTAAATGCAGATAATAACAAACCTATAAGGCCTATTTGTTCCCTTGGCCCAATTGTAGGCTTTTGATCTATAGTTTCAGACATAAATATTTAATTAATAAGTAATTACATTCTTTCAATAATTATTGCTGGCGCCATTCCACCTGCAGCACACATTGTAACTAGACCAAACTGCGCATCTCTTCTTTCAAGCTCGTCAACAATTGTATTAACCAGAATTGAACCTGTAGCACCAATCGGATGACCCAGAGCCATTGCTCCACCGTTTACATTAATTTTTTCTCTATCAACATCCAAATCTCTAATAAATTTCTCTGTAACTACAGAAAAAGCTTCATTCACTTCAAAAAGGTCTATATCTTCTAGAGTTAAGCCAGCTTTATCTAAAACCTTCTTAGCAGCAGGAACAGGGGCATTTAACATTAGAGTTGGTGAGTCTCCCATATTTGCCATAGCTTTAACTTTTGCACGAGGCTTCATCCCATTTGCCTTAGCATAATCAGGAGATGTTAAAAGAAGCGCAGCAGCTCCATCTACTACTCCGGAGCTATTGCCTGCATGGTGAACATGATTAATTTCTAAATCTGGATATTTTTGTAATACAAGTTTTCTAAATGTTGTTCCGTCTTCATCAAGAGGGTAATCAGCAAGGGATTCGAAAGAAGCTTTCAACTCTGATAACCCTTCAAGAGTTGTATTTGGTCTCGGAAATTCTTCATGGTCTAAAGCTAGAGATCCATCTTCCTTATAAACAGGAACAAGAGATTTATCAAAATGACCACCTTCAAGAGCTTTAGCAGCATTCTGCTGACTAACTAATGCTAATTTATCAACATCCTCTCGACTAATATTTTCTAAAGTTGCAATTGCATCAGCACAAACACCTTGGTGAGGTTGAGGGTGAACACTTCTTAATCTTTCATTTCCGCTATCCATAAATGGTGAGGAATTGCTTCCGCCCTGGCCGTATGTTGACATCATTTCAGTTCCACCTGCAATAACTAAGTCTTCCATTCCAGACATAACACTACTAGCTGCAATATTTACGCTTGTAATACCGGAACCGCAAAACCTATCTAAAGTAACTGCGCTAGCTTTAATATCATAGCCAGCATCAAGAGCAGCCATTCTTCCTAAATCGCCTCCTTGTTGTCCTCTTTGAGAGCTAGTTCCCCAAATTATGTCATCTACTTCAGCAGTATTAAGATCATTTCTTTCTGCAAGGGCTTTCAAAACAGTAGCTCCAAGATGTTGTGGATGAATTCCAGATAAAGCGCCCTTACCTGGTTTTCCTATACCTCTTGGTGTTCTACACCCATCAATTATCCATGCTTCGGTCATTTCTATCCCCTTTTTGCCAATATTAAAAAAACAACAATACAATATAGTAAACAAGTATTTAGTCTATAAAAAATAATTTGCCATATTTTCTTCATATTGTAGGCTTTAAATAATAATTATAAGAAAGAAATTAATGGAATTTTATTTACCCATAGCTGAGATGTCTATTAATCCAATAGGTTTTCTTGTGTTAGGAATTATTGTTGGAACTTTGTCAGGGACATTTGGTGTTGGTGGAGGTTTCTTAATGACTCCTTTACTAATCTTTTTAGGTATCAATTGGGCATCTAAGAAGAAAAGCTGTTGATGTAAGAATGGGTAATGTCCTTCTTGCAGGCGGAATATTAGGATCATTTCTTGGTATTTATATTTTCAACTCACTCAAACAGGTTGGACTTGTAGACCTTCTCATAACTGCATCTTACTTTGTATTTTTGACTGGTATTGGAATTTTTATGCTTTATGAAAGTCTAGATAGTTTGGGTTACTTCGGACATAAGAAAAGATCACGATTTTACCATCATTCTTGGATAATGGGTCTACCACTTAAAATAAGATTCAGAAGATCAGGCTTATACATTTCACTTATACCTCCATATATTATAGGCTTTTTTGTAGGTATTTTCTCATCAATAATGGGTGTTGGAGGTGGTTTCATAATAATACCAGCAATGATTTACATCTTGAGAATGCCAACTAATGTTGTTGTTGGGACATCACTTTATCAAATAATATTTATAACATCTTTTGTTACTATTTTACATGCATCAACAAATCAGTCCGTAGATATAATCCTAGCTCTCATTCTGCTATTAGGAGGCGCTATTGGGGCGCAGATTGGTGTTAGATTGAGCAGCAAACTTAATGGCGCTTGGCTAAGAATAGCTCTTGCGGTTCTAGTCTTAGCTGTTGGATTAATTATGGCATCTGAATTAATTATTAAACCTGAAAATGTGATAAAAGTTATATCTGGGAGTAACTTACAATGATTAAAAAGTTACTAATATCTATATTCAGTATTTTTATCTTAATGGGTCAAATGCCCCCAAATATAATTATCGATGAAAATGAGAAAGACATAAGGATTAAGCCGAATATTTCTGGAACAGAAGTAGTATTATATGGAGCTATGCCGTCAGGAATAAAAGATATTATTATTGAGGTAGTTGGTCCAGCTAGGAATATAAGTTTAGAAGAAAAAAGAAGGATATATGGTTTTTGGCTTGGTTTAGGAAGAGCCGATTATTTCCAAGTTCCTAGTTACTACAATATTATGAGTTCAAGGAAAATTAGTGAAATTGCGGATCAAAATGTTTTTGATAAACTACGCCTTGGAGTTACAAACTTACCACTTGGAAATGCAAAAATTTCAAATAGTTTAACATCTCAAAATATTTTTAATCAAAATTTAAAAAAATATATGCTGGATAAAGGTCAGTTTAATATTGGTGAAAATGAAATAAGCGTTAAATCTGGTCCAGGAAAAGTGGGAATTTTTTCTACAGAATTTTTGCTTCCATCGAATTCTTATCAAGGAAAATATTATGTAAGGTATTTCATTTTTCAGAATGGCGAGTTTTTATCTTATGCAGAAAATAAAATCGACCTTAAGCAAGCTGGTTTTAGTAGGATAATATCTCTAACTGCAACAAATTTTCCATTGCTTTATGGAATTCTTGCGGTAATCTTATCAGGTTCATTAGGATGGTTAATATCAACTATCTTTAGACGTCTTAAAATATCTTAGGAGAAACATATGTTCAAAGACACACTTTTAGAAGGAAAAAGAATTTTAGTAACTGGTGGAGGTTCTGGTTTAGGTAAAGAAATGGCTAGTGAATATGCTAAACTTGGAGCAGAAGTATATATATGCGGAAGAAGAAAATCAGTCCTTGATGATACGGTTAAGGAAATAATTGATGCAGGAGGGAAAGCCAAAGCACACGCATGTGATATCAGAGTTTCAGAAGCTATTAATGATATGATTGACGAGATTTGGGCTGATGGCGGAGCTCTTACTGGCTTAGTGAATAATGCAGCAGGTAATTTTATCTCACCGACAAAAGATCTTACCCCTAAGGGTTTTGAGGCAATCTCAAATATAGTTTTTAGAGGGTCATTTTATATAACTCATGCTTGTGGAACGAGATGGATTAAAGAAGATATTAAAGGTTCAGTTATATCTATTTTAACTACCTGGATTTGGAATGGTGGACCTTTTACTGTTCCTTCAGCCATGTCAAAAGCTGGTGTTAATATTATGACAAAATCACTTGCGGCTGAATGGGGTAAATATGGAATAAGACTAAATGCTATAGCTCCTGGACCATTTCCAACAAAAGGTGCTTGGGAGAGACTAAGTCCAGGTCAAGGAACTGATGAAAGTGCAACAAGTTCAGGCAACCCAATGGGTAGAAATGGAGAAATGCAAGAATTAAGAAATTTAGCAACATTTTTAATGGCTGATGGATGCGATTATCTGACAGGGCAGACTATTGCAATCGATGGGGCAATTCATCTAGCTTCAGGAGGGAATTTTTACCAAACTTTAGATCGTCTTAGTGATGATGATTGGGATGGTATTAGAGATATGATCAGGTCTTCAAATGATGCAGACAAGGCAAAGAGATCAGTCTAATTAAATCACCAATGAATCAGAAATGATTACACTGAAATTATCTGAAACATCTGTTGAGTATGCTAAATCGAGATCAAGAGAATAACCATATCCTCCTCCGCCACTACTACTTGTAGTAGTTGAGGTAAGTATATTTACACCTTCACTTTGAACAAGATTAATAGCACCAGTCATGGAACTATGGAATTGACAATTGTAATAAAGCGTATCAGGACCATCTAGTGGAACGGTGAATGTAATTTTTCCATTTGTTGTGCCGTTGTTCGTTATTCCATCGGTAAGAATATCAGAGGATCCTGTAGTTTGGGCTGTTTTAATCCAAAATGGATGACCAGGTGAACTAACTTCAAATTCATAAGTCTTACCTCTTATTAGTGTAATTGTCGGATCATTAAAACTGACATTATCTGAAGACTTTATAGTGTAATCACTTGCACCATTATTGGACACATCTAAGGTGGCTTCAATTGATGGTGTTGTTACTGGAGTAAATCCATCAATAAGAATATTGGCATCCTTTGACATACCTGAGTGAAACAAACAATAATAATATAATTCTGTATCTGAAGCAGAAGGTTCTAAAATTACAAAACCATTATCAAATGTTATTTCATCATTAAAATTATCTGAATATTTACTTTCAGTAGTTTTGTAACCGTTGATGTAGAAGCTAACATTATCAATTGATTGACCGTCAGCATGAGTTCCATTTTTTGTTGTCGAGAATGAAATAGGATGCTTACTTGCCGTTGCATCATTTTGATCAAAAATGTATTTTTGTCCAGAAGCCAAATTCAGGCTAGGGGCAAGCTCACCATTAATATAATATTTATTTCCATCATCTTCTTTTTTTACAGTTACTTCATAAAGCTGGTTTAATTTGTCTTCAAAAACGATCTTACTTAAAGATTTAGTATTTGTTCCTGAGTCTGGCAAACTTACATCAAGAAGAGAGACGAATTCTTCATATGTCTTAATGCTTCCTACTTCATTACCAGTTTTATTTCCACCAATATCATAAGTGAATTTATCTGCACCATTAATGGTAAAAACCGTCATATCATCACAAGTGATTTGTATGGCGTTTTTAGCTACAACTACAGATTTTATTTTTGACCATTCGGGCAATTGTATTGTGTTATTACCTTCAGTATCTGTTATTGATACTTTTGCTCCGCCTTCCTGTGAAACTAATATATATGTATCGTCACCTTCTTGGCCTCTATATGTCGTTCCTGCAACTGTTGGAACGATTATGTCATTTTTATCTGAAAAATTTAATGCCATTTATAATGCTCCTTTGATCAATATCAAAAGTAAAAGAATTAATTGAATTATATTTATCGTTACACTCAGGGCATGAAGTGATGAAAAGGCTTTTTTAGAACTTTCTTCGCCTTGCAACATAAGATCTCTATTTTTATTTATTTTAGGCACTAATATAAATCTAGAAATACCTGCTAGTATCGCGACAATAAATAATGTTGCTGATTCAAAGATTTTATTTGAGAAATAAAAAGCTACTGTACTAAAAAAACTAAGAATTAGACCCCAAAGAAAATATTTAGGAAATAATACTCTTAACAATTTACCAGCATTTTCAGGACCAAGTACACTGTGCACATACCTCGCTATTGATAAGCTGAAGTAGAGCATGATAAAGAATGCACCTGATGTCGTGATATAAGCTAGTAATTCCATACGTGACATATAGTTATTTATGATATTGATTTCAATGGCTTAACTTACATGCGGTAATTCGCCCCACTTTGTTGTGTATCTTGGTGATAGATGATGCGTTCTTGACTGCCAATCACCATCCTTCTTTAAGCCTGCTGCAGCATAAAATAGTGTTCCTGGTCCAAATTTTTGATTTATCCTGTCCACCGCAAGCATTCGGGCGTCTGATCTTTGATAATCGTATCCCTCAAATAAATTTTTTTGGTGCATATTATTTGGAACTAAATCAACCAGCATTACTCCTCCTTTATGATATAAATAACCTTCTTCATAGATCTGCGATAAATTCCTTTTCACTAAGTTAAGAATATGTCCAGTGTCACTACAAGGGTTACTAAAGCCTGACATAATACCAGCACTATATTGTTTGTTTTTTTTAGAAAAGTTATTCGTCCTTAAAAAAGTATAAACCGTTTGAGTCCTACTGCCTTGTAAACGCATCTTTTCACATGCTCTGACAGCATAAAGTGATATGGCTTGTTCTAAATCAGTCAGATTGTTAATAGGATTTCCAAAACTTCTAGAAACCATTATGTTTTTACGTGACTGCACTTGATCAAGGTCTAAACAAGATACACCTCGTAATTCATAAACAATTCTCTCTAAAACTACGCCTAAGTATTTTCGAATCTTCTGTGGTGAGGCATTTCTAAGTTGTAAAGCATTGCCTATGCCTATAAGTCTTAGCTTAGCACCCCATCTCCTAGATATACCCCAAATACTTTCCACCTGAATATTTTCAAGAACCTCAATCTGGGTTGATGGGGAACTCAGATCATAAATACAGTCGATTTTTGACTTTTTAGCTAAAGAATTAGCTATCTTAGCCAATGTCTTTGTCGGAGCTAACCCAATTGAAACTGGAATACCAGTCCATTGAAAAATACTATTCTTGATAGTTTTCAAGTATTCATAATAGTTTCTTGTATTAGAGTATTTGAATTTTACAAATGCCTCATCAATTGAATAGACTTCAACATCTGGGCTAAATATTCTTAAAGAATCCATTACTCTTCCTGACATATCGCCATAAAGTTGATAATTCGAAGAATATATCTGAACGCCCTTTTGTAGTAATGTATGCCGATAATGATGGAATGGTGCGCCCATTGGTATTCCTAGGGCCTTTACCTCATTTGATCGAGCAATTATGCATCCGTCATTATTTGATAATACAACAATTGGTTGATTTACTAAAGATGGATTAAAAACACGCTCACATGAAACATAAAAATTATTACAGTCTACAAGAGCAAAAATATTTTTATCATTACACTTTGTGGATAACATTAGTTACAACACCCCAAATCTTTACATCATTATTTTCATTCAATTCTATTGAACGGAATTTTTTATTTTCTGGAACAAGAAAAGTTTTTGACCCTTTTTTTTGTAAGCGTTTTACTGTTAATTGCCCATCAACAGCTGCAATCACAACTTTTCCTTTTCGTGGTTCAAGGCTACGGTCGACAACAAGGATATCTCCGTCATGTATACCTGCCCCTAGCATAGAATCACCGGATGCTTTTACAAAAAATGTTGCTGTAGGGTGTTTCACAAGATGTGTATTTAAGTCTAGTTTGCCCTCCATATGATCATCAGCAGGCGATGGAAATCCTGCTGGGACCTTACTACTATATAACGGAAGAGATATATTGCTATTATTAATAAAATTCATAACACTATCAATTTTGCTAATAGGAATACGCATTGGTTTGGTTTTTTCTCCAAATTTGCCTTGCCCCTTAGGCCTACCTGCTCCAGTTCTTGCTCCTCCTCTTGGCAATACCACTCCTCTTTTTTTTGTAATAGTTAATATTTTGAATAGTGTACACTATTCAATTTATTTTTCAAGATAATTAAAAAATAATATCAGTTAGGTTTAATGCAAACTTTCCCTATAACCGTTCTATTTCTGAGTTCATTCAAGGCATCAACAGTATTATCAAGGGAATAAGTTTTATGTATGTGAGGATTTAATTTTCCTTCAGATGCTAATTTATCAATTTCCTCCAAATTCTTTTTTCCCATTTCTGGATCTCTTCTCCCATATTCGCCGCCTCTTACCCCAACGACAGAGAAACCCTTTATAAGAGGCATGTTCGCACCAATACTTGGAATTCGTCCAGAGGTAAATCCAATAACTAATAAACGACCATTCCAAGCAATGCACCGTATAGACTCATCAAATACATCGCCTCCAACAGGGTCATAAATAATATCTGCCCCGTTGTATGGAGTAAGCTCTTTGACTTTATCTTTAAATCCACTATCCGGTAAGACATGATGAGCTCCGTATGAAGATAAAAATTCACGTTTACTGGAAGATGCAGATGTAGCAATAACATTTGCTCCATAATGCATTCCAAGGTCAACAGCTGCTAAACCGACACCTCCAGCAGCCCCATGAACTAATAGACTTTCACCACTTTCTATATTACCTCTACAAACAAGAGCAACATAAGCAGTGAGATAGGCGACAGTGAAAGATGCTGCTTGTTCCCAATTTAAAGAGTCTGGTTTAAGTCTTAATAAATCTTCAGCAGCAATAATTTCTTCAGCGAAAGAACCTGTCTTTCCGCTAACAATAACACTATCATCAATTGTGAAAGATTTTACATCATCTCCAACCTCAATGACTGTACCCGAAGATTCCATACCAAGTGTAAACGGAATATCAGGTTTATATTGATATAATCCTTCGGTCATCAGTAAATCAGGAAAATTAACAGATGCTGCTTCAACTTTTACACGTACCTCATTAGGCTTAAGTGACCTTCTCTTGAACTCAGCAATTTCAATCGATGATAGATCGTTAGTAAGAGAGGTAACAACAGCAGCTTTAAACATTTTGATTTGCCTTAACGCCACTTACGATAAAACTAGTACAGAATTTAATAGCCTCATCTATGTTAGATTTTGAATTTTTTTTTGTAATAAAAGTAAGCGCAAGACCTTCAGTAACATACCTCATGATTGCACAAAAATAATCAACATCCATGCGTGGTAAAATACCTTTTTCGATAGCCTTATTAACATCTTCCTTTAGATACTCTAATTCTAATGACATCATTGGTGTTTCTATATTAAAACTTTGCACATCATTTAAATTACTGTTTAAAATCATAAATATATCAGAATGATCTTGTGCAAACTCAAAAAAGGGTTTGACCTGAAAAAATACAAATTCTTCTAAATTATTAGCCTTTACTCTTTGATCTCTTAACTCTTGCCCAATCAATATTGCTACATCATCTAAAGCAGCGATTAAAACTTCTTCTTTGGATTTGAAATAATTATAAAATGTTCCTGAGGCAAGAGAGGTTTTGCGAATAATATCCCTGACTGTTGTGTTGCTAATCCCTTTTTCAAGAAAAACCTTAATGCCGGCATCAATAATTAAAGATCTATTGTTTGCTTTATTTTGTTGTCTTTTATTAATATTTTTATCTTTTTTATTCATTTTAGAAAAATCAATACATTTTCAGGTGGTCGGCCTATTATTGCCCTATTATCATCATAGACAATAGGTCTCTCTATAAGAATTGGATTATCTACCATAAATTGCAAAAGATCATCATCAGTCAAATTCTCTCTATTCAAAATTTTTTCTTTATAGACTGTTTCACCTTTTCTCATAAGATCTCTTGGCTTTATATCTAAGAGGTTAATTATTTGTAATAAAGTTTCCTTATTTGGAGATTCCTTAAGGTATTCAATAACATCAACATCTATTCCATTATCCTCTAAAATGGTTAATGTTTGCCTAGATTTTGAACATCTTGGATTATGAAAAATTTTAATTGTCATTTACTATCTCCGTATCTATTCCTACAGCATCTTTTATATTATCAAAACCATCATTTTTTAAAAGGACGCTTATTTCTTGGTTTATCTTTTTTATAAGACCTGGACCTTGATAAACTAAACCAGTGTAGAGCTGAACTAAACTTGCGCCATTTCTTATTTTATTATATGCATCTTTAGCAGAGCTAATTCCTCCAACGCCAATTAAAGGGATTTTTCCCTTAGTTTTCTCATAAACTTTTTTTAATTGATCAGTAGAAGTTTGATATAATAACCTTCCAGATAAACCACCCTTCAAATTTATACCAAAACCCTTGAAAGGCCTTTCAAGAGTGGTATTTGATATTATTATACCATCGACATTAAATTCTAAAAAAATACCACACATAACACCAAGCTCGTCATCGTTTAGATCGGGAGAAATTTTTACAAAGATAGGAACTGTTCTGATTTCATTTTTTTTTCTGAGATTTTCAATATTCTTCAGCAGGTTTTTTAAGTTATTAGCTAAATGCAAATCCCTTAAGCCAGGTGTATTTGGAGAAGAAATATTTATGGTTATATAGGAGATATAATTAGAAAAAAATTCGATACCAGAAAGATAATCATCGATAAAATTTTTGCTATCTTTATTTGCACCTATATTGATACCAACAATTCCTTCAATTTTTTTATTCTGTAGATTTTCTTTTACATTCTCAAAACCAATACTATTGAATCCCAAGCTATTAATTATTGCCTTTTCTTTTTTTATTCTATGAATCCTTGGTTTTGGATTTCCTCTCTGCGGTTTGGGAGTAACGGTACCTACTTCAACAAAACCAAAACCAAGTTGTAACATTTTATCATATACTTCAGCATCTTTATCAAATCCTGCAGCTAGGCCTATTGGGCTCATAAAGTCTAAACCAAAGATTTTTATATTTAATTCTGGAGGAATTGATGTCTTATTTATAGGAATAAATTTCAGGAATAGTATTGTTAATCTATGAACTATTTCAGGATCAAAAAGAAAAAGGAAAGCTTTAAGTAAGTTATACATTAAGCACTATCCTAATAAATAATAAAAAAAATTGAAATAAATAATATTATCAATCAAGTAAGTACAGAATCCCTTATATATGGAATTAACTCTCGGTCCGCTGGTAAAAGGTTGCAATCATATAAATCCTTAACAAACAACCATTTCATATTTTGATTTTCATTTGACATAATTACACCTACATTTTCACGACAAATATATAAGAGAAGCAAAATGTTGAAATCATCATATTCATTTAATGAAAAGGTTAATGGAGAAAAACAAAAATCTCCTAAGTTGACTCCAATTTCTTCCTTAATTTCTCTAATTAAACAATTTTCAGGAGTTTCATTTTTTTCGAGTTTTCCTCCTGGAAACTCCCAAAAACCTTCCATAAACTTACCTTTCGGTCTTTCACAAATCAAAACTCTTCCGTCCTGATCCACTAAAACAAGCGCTGAAACAATTACTAGTTCTTTTTCTGACATCTAGGATCTATAATCTGTATTTATTCTTACATATTCTTCAGTAAGATCACATGTCCAAAAAGAGGAAAGGCTAGTTCCAATACCTAAATCAACATCTATTAAAATATTATCATTTTTCATATATTTCTGTGTTTTTCTCTCAGAGTATCTTTTTGCCAGCTCTCCATCTTTAATAACGATATTATTACCAATTTTTATAAGTAATTTTTCATGAGAAAATTGTTCTTTTGTTTTTCCGATAGCCATTATTATTCTTCCCCAGTTTGGATCCGAGCCTGCAATAGCAGTTTTAATAAGTGGTGAATTTGCTATAGACATAGCTACTTTTTTAGCTGACGAAATACTTATTGCATTTCTGACATTAACTTGAACTAATTTAGTAGCCCCCTCTCCATCTTTAACAATCTGGATTGCAAGATCTTTCATTACATCATCTAAGGCTTTTCTAAACTTAATAAGTCGTTTATCGCCAATCTTACTAATGGGTTTAGTCTTTTTACCCAACATCCCTTGGCCTGTAGCAAAAGCCAAAACAGTATCATTAGTTGATGTATCACTATCAACACTAATTGAATTAAAACTATCTCTTACACCTAAATTAAGTAAAGTTTGCAAAAGCTTTGGTTCAATAAATGCATCTGTAAAAATAAAAGAAAGCATAGTTGCCATATTTGGAGCAATCATTCCTGATCCCTTTGCTATTCCAACAATAGAAATTTTCTCATTATCAATTGTAATCGTCTTAGCACTACCTTTAGGAAATGTATCAGTTGTCATTATTGCTTTCGCCGCGTTTTTAAAGTCTTTATTTTTTCCAAAAAGAGATTTTTTTAATGCTTTTTTTATTTTTGGAACTGGAAGTTGTTCACCAATAACACCTGTAGAACAAATATAAATATCTTTTTGCCTTGAATTTATTAACTTTGAAAAATAATTAGCTATTCTTCGATTGTTTTCAGTTCCCTTTTTTCCCGTAAAACTATTTGCTATTCCAGCATTTACAATTAAGGCATTTGCATATCCATTAACTATATTTTTTTTACAAAACTCAACTGGAGCTGCGGGCATTTGTGACAATGTAAAAACTCCAGCAACAGATGCAGGTTTGTCAAATGTAATTGTTAAAATATCCTGTCTGCTCTTGTATTTTGAATTAGATACAGAAGTGCCAATATTTACTCCTCTAATAGAGGGTAAAATTGGAAATTTTTCAGGAGCCAATGGTGACTTTTTTAATTTCATTTTTAACCTTATAAATAAATACTAATTAATGATTTAATAAACTAAACTAAATTATAGATAAACATGATTTTTTTGTTTAGTTGACAATCGTGTATTGAATTCCTAAATGAAGAGTAGTTTTATAAGAAAGTAATGTAAGAATATGGCTAGTTTGAACTCATTTCTAAATAAAATATTTGGATCAAACAATGATCGTAGCTTAAAAAAATATAATAAACGCTTAGAGGAAATTAATGCCCTTGAACCTCTATACGAACAACTCAATGATCAAGATTTAAAAAATAAGACAAATATATTTAGAGAGCAAATTAATAACGATACTCCTTTAGATGAGATATTAAATGATGCCTTTGCTGTAGTTAGAGAGGCAAGCAAAAGAACACTTGGACAAAGACATTTTGATGTCCAAATAATTGGAGGTCTAATACTTCACGAAGGGAAAATAACTGAAATGAAAACTGGTGAAGGTAAAACTTTGGTCTCAACTCTTCCAGCATATTTAAACTCATTAACAGGTAATGGCGTTCATATTGTTACTGTTAATGATTATCTTGCAAAGAGAGATTCTGAGTGGATGGGAGAAATTTTTAAATTTCTTGGTCTAGAGGTTGGCGTAATTTATTCCGGCCAAACTGATGATGAAAAGCAAAAAGCTTATATGGCTGATATTACATATGGAACAAATAATGAATTTGGCTTCGATTATTTAAGAGATAATATGAAACATTCTACTGATCAAATGTTTCAAAAAAATCGTAATTTTGCCATTGTTGATGAAGTAGACTCAATTTTAATTGATGAAGCTAGAACACCACTAATAATATCTGGGATGATTGAAGATAAATCTGATTTATATGTTAAAGTTGATAGGTTGATACCTAAGATTGACAATGAAGACATTGAAATTGATGAAAAATCTAAATCAATCAATCTAACTGAAACTGGAAATGAATCTCTAGACAAAATTCTTATTGAAGAAGGGTTTATTACATCTGAATCATCAATTTATGATATCGAAAATGTAACTCTTGTTCATCATATCAATCAAGCACTGAAAGCAAATATGCTCTTTCATAAGGATACTGATTATTTGGTTAAAGATAATCAAGTAATAATAATAGACGAGTTTACCGGAAGAATGATGGAGGGAAGAAGGTTTTCTGATGGCCTTCACCAAGCGTTAGAAGCAAAAGAAGGCGTAACCATCCAGCCAGAAAATCAAACCTTAGCATCTATAACTTTTCAAAATTATTTCCGTTTATATAATAAATTATCTGGAATGACTGGTACGGCTTTGACAGAGGCAGAGGAATTTATGGATATATACGGTTTAGGAGTGATATCCGTTCCTACAAATATGCCAATAACAAGAATTGACTCTGATGATGAAATTTATAGAACTTCAGAAGAAAAATATGATGCCATCATTAATAATATTGTTGAGTGCAATAAACGTAATCAGCCAGTACTTGTTGGAACTGTTAGTATTGAAAAATCAGAAATCTTATCTAAACTTCTAAAGTCAAAAAAAATTAATCACAATGTTTTAAACGCCAAATATCATGAAAAAGAAGCAGATATCATTTCTCAAGCAGGAAAACCTGGAGCCGTTACTATTGCTACGAATATGGCAGGAAGAGGTACAGATATTCAACTAGGTGGAAATATTGATGATGCTTCTCAAATTTCAGAAAATCAAAAGGATTTAAAACAACAGGTAGTAAAATCAGGAGGTCTTTGTGTTATTGGAACAGAAAGACATGAAAGCAGAAGAATAGATAATCAGTTAAGAGGTAGATCAGGAAGACAAGGTGATCCAGGTGAGTCCAAATTTTACTTAAGCTTAGAAGATGATTTAATGAGAATTTTTGGTTCAGATCGATTGGATAATATCCTGCAAAGGCTTGGGCTAGATGACGGAGAAGCAATTGTTCACCCTTGGATTAATACAGCCCTCGAAAGAGCACAAAAAAAAGTCGAATCCAGAAATTTTGATATCAGAAAGAATCTATTGAAATTTGATAATGTTATGAATGATCAAAGAAAAGTAATTTTTGATCAAAGGTTAGAAATTCTAGAACAGGAAGATCTATCAGAAACTGTCAAAGATATGCGCCAAGAAGTACTATTTGATATTCTTAATAATTCAATACCAGATAAAACTTTTGTTGATGATTGGGATGGGGATAAACTCGAAAGAGATATCAATAGAATTTTTACAATTAAATTACCTGTAAAAAGTTGGATGGAAGAAGACGGAATTGACTCTGAAGATATAAGAGAGAGAGTTTCTCAAGAAATAGAAAATGAATACGATAAAAAATCAAATGAATTTGGGAAAGATTTAATCAAAAATCTCGAAAAAACGATTGTTCTGCAATCAATCGATCAAAATTGGAAAGATCACCTTGGTCAACTTGAGAATCTGAGACAAATTGTTGGGTTGAGAGGATATGGTCAAAGAGATCCATTGAGTGAATATAAATCAGAATCTTTTTCTTTATTTGAAGAGTTATTGGATAATTTCAGAGAGGATGTTACTAGAATATTATTCCATATCCGAATGGCTTCGGATGAGGGATTAAGCAAAATAAATAGAGAAAATACTATTAGCCAAAAAGCTTCTAAAGAGAGTAGTGAAGAAACTCCAAATAGTAACAAAATCAATAAGACAGTTACTGTAAGAAAAAATGATCAACCAATTGATCCGAATGATCCGTCTACTTGGGGAAAGGTTGGAAGAAATGATCTTTGTCCTTGTGGATCAGGAAAAAAGTATAAACACTGTCATGGCAAATAATTATAAATTTTGACCAATTTCTAAAAATTTATCTCTTCTTTTTTGTATTAATTCTTTTTCAGTAAATTTACTCAACTCTGTTATCGTATTTTTTAAATATGATTTTACTTGAGATATCATTTGAGCTGGCTCTCTATGAGCTCCACCTAAAGGCTCATCAATTATTTTATCTATAATGCCTAGTCTCAACAAATCGTTTGCTGTAATTTTCATGGATTCAGCAGCATCCTTTGCTCTTTCAGCACTTCTCCATAATATGGATGCCGATGCTTCGGGTGATGCAACAGTATAAATAGAATGCTCTAGCATAAATACTTTATTTGCCGCAGCTAATGCGATAGCACCTCCAGAGCCGCCCTCACCAATAATCATTGATATCACAGGTACTTTTAATGAAAGCGTACAATCAGTTGAACGAGCAATTGCTTCTGATTGCCCTCTTTCTTCTGCACCAATACCTGGATAAGCACCTGGTGTATCAACAAAAGTAATTACAGGAATATTAAATTGCTCAGCAAGGCGCATCAACCTAATTGATTTCCTATAACCCTCTGGATGAGCCATCCCAAAGTTATGCTTAAGCCTTGTTTCAGTATCATTACCTTTTTCATGACCAATTAACATTACAGATTGGTTATCAATTTTACCTAATCCACCAATTATAGCTTTATCCTCACCGAACAACCTATCACCAGATAGAATTACAAAATTATCAAGAATACCCTCGGCATAATTTGTAAAATGAGGTCGGTTAGGATGCCTTGCGACCTGAGTCTTTTCCCAAGTTGAAAGATTTGAGTATTTATCTTCTAACCAATCTTGAGATCTTTTTTCGAGCTTTGATATATCATCAATTGAAATATTGCCATCAGTAGAGTTTAATCTTAATTCATTTAATTCACGAATTTTGCCTTCAATGTCAGATAAAGATTTCTCAAAATCTAAATAGCTAACCATTTAAATACCCATCTCAAAAGGGTAAATTGCAACTGAAATTAGCTTAAGTCAACCAAGAGATTTTTCTAATGGATGATTTTTTAATACTGTCTCTATAGTTTCAGAATCTAAAATATGTGTATAAATTTCTGTAGTAGAAACATTTGCATGTCCCAAAAGCTGCTGAATAACCCTTATATCTGCACCCTTATTTAACATATGAGTTGCAAAAGCATGTCTTAATTTGTGAGGCGTCAATTGATTTTTACTGAATCCTAATTCACTAGATATTTCTGTTAAAATCTTATTTACTGAGTCTCTTGTAATATGACCTGAAACACTATGTGAAGGAAAGAGGTACTTTTCTTTATTTGAGCTACAATCAATCCAGTCAATTATTGATTTTGCTGTCTTGGTTGTGAAATATGCATTTCTTTCTTTTCCACCTTTTCCAAAAACAACTAAAGTTCTTTTTTTGAGATCAATATCTTGAATTTTTAAATTAATTAATTCACTCACCCTCAAGCCAGTTGAATAAAGAATTTCAATAAGACATTTTACTTTAATCTTCTTTTTTTGTTTCGCTTTACTGTCATTTTTTAAAGGGCCTTTCCTAATAAAATGCAACAATGTATCAATATCTTTTTCTGATAATATTGTTGGCAAACTTCTTTTGACATTAGGCTTATCAATAAATTCTATAGGACTTGAGCTAATATTTTTTTGTTTCAACTCATAATCAAAAAATTGTTTTAATGTTGAATGGATTCTTGCTCTTGATGTATTTTTAAATCCTTTTTCTTTTAATAAGTAGAAAAATTCTCTCAATATCTTATGATTCAAATGTCTCAAGGAAGCTAATTTGTTCTTATTAAAACGGTTATCTATTGAGTGGTAAAAATCTTTTTGTCTTTTTTGAGGTGATACATTTTTTTTAAACCAAGCAGAATTATAGAGGTAAAGGCTCAAAAGTTTAAAATCCCTTTTATACGAAAAGACAGTATTTTGGCTTAATCCTTTTTCAACAATCAAGAAATCAAAGAAGATTTCTAAAATTCTATTTTGATCTCGCCAAAATTTTTCCCAATTCAAGTCTATCATAAAATTTAATTAAACCTTCAATTAGTAAATAAATCCTTTTCATTAATAGCTTTATTAATTTCATTAACCTTAGGGTTTCCATTATTATTTATAAAGGTTAATACGAAATAAAACCCTATAAGCAGTAAAAAAATAGTAAAATACTTTTTCATTAAACACCCAATATCGTTATTATATATGTTTTAAAATTAAATTTAGTATAAAAATAGTAATTTAATATTTTTTATTTAGTAAATTTTTAATGATTAATAAATTAATGAAATTATCGCTTACTGGAATGATGGGAGCTGGTAAAACAAGTATTGGAAAAATTCTTGCAGAAAAAATTAATATTCCTTTTTATGACTCAGATCAATTAATTGTAGATAAACTAGACTTAGAGATTGTTGATATTTTTAGAAATCATGGAGAAGATTATTTCAGAAATCAGGAGGAGGAAGTTTGTAACAATATCTTAAAAAAAGAGACATTTGTTCTGGCTTTAGGTGGTGGCGGAATCTTAAATAAAAGAATAAGGGAGGCTATTAACAATGAAACAATATCAATTTATTTAAAAACAGACCAAAATATCTTGTTTGAAAGATTAAAAAACGATAAATCAAGACCATTAATACAAGGTTCTGACTTAAAGAAAAAAATAAATGATATTATTTCTGAAAGAGAGAAATTTTATCTCAAAAGTAATATAGTGGTTGATAACAACATAAATGATATAGAATTAGAGTCATATGATATTCATATTGGCGCAAATTTATCAGATGAAATTCCAAATATCGTTTCTAAACTAACATCAAGAAATAAAATTTTCTTAATATGTGATGAAAGTTTAGGCTCACTAATACTGCCTCAGGTCAAAAATTCATTATCAAAGGCTGGATTTGAAATATTTGTTTGTTTTGTTAAATCAGGTGAAAGTAGTAAAAGTTTTGAAATTCTTGAAAAAACAATAGCAGAACTCTTAGATAATGGTATTGAGAGAAGTGATACACTGATTGCGCTTGGGGGAGGAGTAATTGGTGATTTAGCTGGGTTTATAAGCTCAATAATATATAGAGGCATAAATTTCATCCAAATACCAACAACCTTACTTGCTCAAGTTGATTCTTCTGTTGGAGGAAAAACAGCAATAAATGTTAAACAAGGTAAAAACTTAGTCGGTAGTTTTTTTCAGCCTAAAGCAGTAATAACTGATGTAAATTATTTATCGTCTCTCTCAGATAGAGAGATAAAATGTGGAATATCTGAAATTATTAAATATGGAATAATTGGTGATAGAAGTTTTTTTTATTGGCTAAAAGAAAATATTTCTAAACTAAAAAAACTAGATAATGAATGCCTAATTCATGCAATTGAGAAATCCTGCCAGATGAAGGCAGATATTGTTCAAAAAGATGAAAAAGAAAAAGGAGAAAGAGCTTTGCTAAATCTTGGCCATACATTTGGGCATGCGCTTGAAAAACACTTCACTAAAGATGGAGTTCTCTTACATGGAGAGGCTGTTGCTATTGGTATGGCTTATGCAGCAAAATTTTCATTTAATACTGGTGTTCTTGAACAAGATGAATGCGATATGATTATTGATCTTATATCTGATAGTGGTTTACCAACATCTATAAATGACATAAAAGGTGAAATCACAAAACAGGAGATCTTAAATTTAATGATGTACGATAAAAAAAGAGTAAATCAAAAGAATACTCTAATATTAATAAAAAAAATTGGTGAATCCTTTATTAATAAGAATATAACTGATGCAGAAATAATAGATTTTTTTGATAAGGAGAGCATTCAATAATGCTTATATCAATAAGTATTCTTATAGGTTCAATTGTAGGTTTAATAATTCTTTCAGCTTTTTTTTCTGGATCTGAAACTGCCATGACAGCTGTGTCTGAAGCAAGAATGAAGCATCTGTCAGAAAATGGTGATAAAAGAGCAGAAATAGTAGAAAAACTCATTGATAAAAAAGCTGATTTAATTAGTACAATGCTTTTAGCAAGTAATCTTATTAATATATTAGCCTCAGCCCTAGCAACAAGTCTTTTTATTACAATTTTTGGTGATTTTGGAATAATTATTTCAACAATTATAATGACAACATTAGTTGTTATTTTTGGAGAAATTTTACCTAAATTATTAGCTTTAAAATACAATGATTATTGGGTCCTTGTATCATCATACTCAATGGAATTAACTATGAAAATTCTTGGGCCAATTTCAAATATTGCTACAAAAGTCTCTTATTTATTTTTAAGAGATAATAAAGAAATATCTCTTCTTGTTGACCCACATGATGAAATTCGCGGTCAAATTAACCTGCATCATGAAGATGGAATTGTTAAAAAGGGCGATAAGGATATGCTGGGTGGTATACTTGATTTACCAGAAGTTACAGTTGAAGATGTGATGACGCATAGAAAAAATATCCTAACGATTGATTGTGATACTAATCATGATGATGTTCTATCTTTAATGCTTGAAAATCCTTATACCAGGGTACCAATTTGGAAAAACGATAAAGACAACTTTATTGGCGTTTTACATATAAAAGATCTTTTAAAGAAATCTATTTCAAAAGAAGAATTTGTAATAAGTGATATTCTTGTTGAGCCCTGGTTTGTACCAGAAACAACAAGCCTTAAAGAACAATTATCTGCTTTTTTGGAAAAAAAGACACATATGGCTCTTGTTGTAGATGAATATGGAGCTTTAATGGGATTAATTACTCTTGAGGATATTTTAGAGGAAATTGTTGGTCAAATAACAGATGAACATGATGTTGAAGATGAGGATATACTTCCTGAAGAAGCTTATATGATAAAAGTTGATGGAGACTCAAGCATACGAGATTTAAATAGAGAATATGGTTGGAAGCTCCCTGATGATGAAGCGGCAACAATAGCAGGTCTGATCATTCATGAAACACGGTCAATTCCAAAAAAAGGATCCATTTATAGTTTTCATGGCTTTAGATTTAAAATTCTTGATAGACAAAGAAATCAACTAACTTCAATTAGAATTCAAAAGGAAATTTAAAATGAAAGGCGAGATTTATAAATAGATCTCGCCTTTTTATAATTATTTGTTGTTATGGTTAATAATTAACGAATTAACTTCACTCCAACATACATTATTCTACCTCTCGCATCGTGCTGACGTGAATCATAACTAAAGTTAGCTGCATCAAATACAAGTGGCGGATCCTCATCAAGAATATTAATGCCACCTAGAGTAAGACGAATTTGATTATCATCCATGTCAAAGGTGTAATTATATTGAAGATCAACACTGAACCATTCATCGATTTTTTGCGTATATCCTCTTGATTTAGCTGTATCAGATAATGCTCTTGTAGTTTTATAATCTGATATGTGCTTACCATATAAAGCTAACTTATGCGGCCCACTATTAAGAACAGCTGATAAAGTCATTTTTGTTTCTGGTAGAGATCTAGCAAAGTTATCGTGGTTAAATAATCCAACAACATCCTGCGTTTCACCTTTAGCGTTAGGTATTTCATATTTATTCATATGAGAGCCACTAAGACCAAGCTCTACATCACCGAAACTTGTATCTAATGAGTAGTTAACTTCAAAATCAATACCGTCTGTTTTTACATTAGATGCATTAAAGTATCCTGTTGTTACACCTACTAATGTTCCATCAATAGTTCTCTTAACTGCAGGTGCAAGCGGTGTTGCAGCAACAATACCTTGAGCACTTTCAATTGTAATAACATCGCTATAATCGATTGACCAATAATCTAATTTTATTTCTAGATTTGACTGTGGTCTCCATATAGCACCTATATTCAAGTTATCAGACTCTTCTGGAGATAAATTTGGATTTCCATCTTGAGCTATACGAATAAAGGTTGTGCCACCTTTTGGTGTTCCATCTGTATTGAAGTCCTGAATTCCTTGTAAACCAACACCACTTGAATAAAGTTGTGATAAGGATGCTTCTCTAAATGATGTACTTGCAGATGCCCTTAATATTAAACTATCAGATACTTCATAACGTAATGAAATTTTAGGATCAAATGTACTATCTTCCTCAAGCTCCTCATATCTTACCGCTCCATTAACTTGTAGTTTATCTGTGACAGGAACAGATACTTCAGCAAATAGAGCAATTGCGTCTCTACTTGCGCTTGACTCCGAACCACCACCTAAGAAAAGTAGGTCAGCAGGTTTAACTAAGTTTCCTTGGGAATCAAATTCAACTATAGAGCCTTTATCTCTTTTAAGATCAAAAGCCTCCTCTCTATACTGAAGACCAAAAGCGATATCTATATTACCTGCAGCAGTGGATCCAATCTCTCCTGAAAAAACAAGATCAACTACATCTAATTCATTTTCGGACCATGTCTCTTGAGCTGTAGAAATCCATTCTCTTAAAGAAGCAGAGTTAGCAGAAGGGTCAAATAAATTCCAACTTTCTGTTCCACTTGTGCCGCCCTGTCCAGCAATAGCTGCGCTAAATCTTGATGTGCTAGTATCAGGTTGCTTAAAATAATGATCTGTTTCACTGTGAGTATATCTTAGATCCCAATCAAAACCTCCTAAATTACCAGTCAATCCCACAGAAAATCTCAAATTATCGATATCTCTTGGCGCATTTGGTGATGGAAATGCAGAACCAAGAGGTCTTCCAAGCCATAGCACTGGAACACCGAATGGATTACCACCTTGTCCAGGTAATATAGCGTTAGATGGGCTCAAATAAGATAGAGCAGGATAGGAAGGTGACTGTGGATTATCATTAACTTTAATACTTGAAAATAAAACATCAGCATTAAATTCCATTCCATTAGCTAAATCACTTTTGATAGAACCATAAACATTCTGATGTTCTTCATCATTTACTATATTAAATCTTGGACCATATAAGAAACCACATCTAGAACCGCTTGCTTGAGGTATAATAAAACCATTATTCTCTACACAATTAGCATCTGGAACATTGGTAAATGGGGCATAACTTCCTGCATATGGGCCTGACTCAACTGTAGATGGACCAAATAATAAAAAACTATTTCCTAATCCACTTATTCCTAATTGAGTTGACTCCGGTCTTAGTGCACTAGACATAGGAGAACGCTCAAGAAAGTCAGCAGCAATTACTACATTTGTATTTCCAAATTTTTCACCGAAAATTAAGCTAACTCTATCATCTTCTTGACTGCCAATATCTGTAAATTGATGATTGTAGCTAACTTCTAAACCTGTGAAATCTCTTCTAAATATATAATTTACAACACCAGCTACAGCATCAGAACCATATACGGATGCCGCACCCTCTTTTAAAACTTCTACTCTCTCAATAGCGATTAGTGGAATAATTGAAGTATTTACAAAAACACTACCATCATTGGCTGTGGCTCCTGCAACAGTTTGTCTTCTTCCATCAATTAATACCAATGTTGAAGATAGACCTAAACCGCGTAGGTTTATGTTTGAGGTTCCTTGCGTTGAACCGGATGTAAATGAATCTGGTACATTTTCTGAACCACTATTTGAGGCTAGGTTTCTGACTAAATCAGCAACAGTATTTGCTCCAAAGTTTTCGATAGCGTCTCTATCAATTACATCGATAGGCGAAGCACCATCTGTTGGACTCGTTTTTAAATATGATCCTGTAACAACAATTTCTTCAATACTGCTATCTGTCTCAACTTCTTGAGCAAAAATATTATTTAAAGAAATAATTAAAAGAAATAACAATAAGTTATTGAATTTAGACATACAAATCTCCCCGAAAAGTATTAATTTATTTTTTTTATAAGCTTTTATTCTATATCAGTAAGCTCAAGAGTCAAAGCATGTAAACCATTTTTTAGTTCATAATCTAATATTCGATGCATTATTCTATGTTTCTCAACTTTTGACTTACCTTTAAAAAAACTTGAAATAACTTTTATTTTAAAATGTGTTCCGCCATTTTTTGCATCAGGGTTATGGTTGGCATGAAGATGAGACTCATCAATAACCTCTATAAAGCTAGGCTTTAGCTCATTTTCGATTTTATTTAGAATATTTTCTCTTATTTCATTCATTATCTATTGATTAAAGTTTGTATTAAAATACTTTTTTACCATATTATATATCATTACATTTGGAAATATAATGAAGTTAAACTCAAAATATTTTGATAATATTCGATCAGTTCGTGAGAAAAAAAATCACACAAAATCTTGTGATAATTTAGGTTGCAATGAACCTGGAGAATATATAGCCAAAAATAAAAATGGCAAAACACACTTTTATTGTATTGAACATATAAGGCTTCATAATAAAAACTATAATTTTTTCTCAGATATGACAGAAGAAGAAATCATTGATTTTCAAATATCCTCAATGACTGGGCATAGACCAACATGGAAAATGGGGTCTAATCATAATGCAGCAAAAAAAGATTTTGCTGAATTTTATGCTGAAAATAATATCGATGACCCTTTTGGTTTTTTTGAAGAAGAAAAAAACAAGACTTATAAACCATTTGGCAAAGGAAAAAGCGGCACTAGTAAAGCCCTAACAGAACTTGGCTTAAATGGAAAACCATCAAAAAAAGAAATACAAGATAAATTTAAAGAGTTAGTTAAATCTCTTCATCCTGACATCAATGGAAAAAATCAGAAAAATGAGGAAAAACTTAAAGTTATTATTAATGCTTATAATCAATTAAAAACTTCAGGTTTATGTTAACTTTTTTTTTAATTCTGATAAAACATCATATAATTTAGTTTAAAGGAAATATTAATGAGTACTGACACAAATAAAGAATTAGATATTGGTAGTCCTGATACAGAAGTTTCAGTAAAAAAAATGTTCGGCATTGACTCGGATTTAATGATACCTGCTTTTAAAAAATCAAATGATTATGTTCCTGAAATTGATGAAGATTATCTTTTTAATAAAGATACAACTTTAGCAATTCTTGCTGGATTCAAACACGATCGTCGTGTCATGGTTCAAGGATATCATGGAACAGGAAAATCAACACATATTGAGCAAGTTGCCGCTAAACTAAATTGGCCTTGCATTAGAATTAACCTAGACAGTCACATAAGTAGAATTGATTTAGTTGGAAAAGATATGATTGTTTTGAAGGATGGAAAGCAAGTAACAGAATTTCGTGAAGGATTACTCCCTTGGGCCATACAGAATCCTGTTGCATTAGTTTTCGATGAATATGATGCAGGGAGACCTGATGTAATGTTTGTTATTCAAAGAATTTTGGAAATTTCAGGTAAATTAACATTATTGGATCAGAACAGAATAATAAAACCGCATCCATTTTTTAGACTTTTTGCAACAACAAATACAGTTGGTTTAGGCGATACAACTGGATTGTATCATGGTACTCAACAAATAAATCAAGGACAGATGGATAGATGGTCTATTGTAAGTGCATTAAATTATTTGCCGCACGAAGATGAGTTAGGAATTGTTTCAACAAAAGCAAAATCATTTAACAATAAGAATGGGAAAGAAATTATTTCAAAAATGATTAGAGTTGCCGAATTAACAAGAAATAGTTTTATCAACGGAGATATCTCAACAGTTATGAGTCCAAGAACTGTTTTAACATGGGCACAAAATTCAGAAATTTTTGATGATGTTGGTTTAAGTTTTAAATTAACTTTTCTAAATAAATGCGATGAACTTGAAAGACATACGGTTGCTGAATTTTATCAAAGATGTTTTGGTGAGGAGTTAAAAGATTATGAGTCCTCAATAAAAGAAGAGGAAAATGAGACCAAATAACCAAAATGATCTTGATGAATTTAAGCGTGCACTTACTATGGCTATGCGTTCAATATCGAAAGAAGATGAACTCACTGTAAGTTTTGGCGCTGAAACAGGAAGTGTAAATGGCGTCAAGGCTAGATTACCCCTACCTAACAAAAGCATGAATGCAAAACAATTAGACTCTTTAAGAGGTGAAGCTGACTCAATAGCTTTATTTATCGCGCATCATAAAGAAGATGTATCACAAAAATATTTGCCTGAAGGACAAAAAGCACGTGAAATTTTTAATTCACTCGAAAGAACTCGTTGTGAAGCAATTGGATCAAATGAAATGGCAGGTGTTGCAAAAAACCTGAATCAAATGGAAAAAACTAAACTTAAAAGAAAAGAATTAGGATATACAAAAAAAGAAGGTGAAGAGAATTTCATAGAGGCTCTAAACTATATTGTCAGAGAGAAACTGACCGGTGAAGTTATACAAGAAACAAAACCGACCATTGAAGCATGGAAAGATTGGATAGAAGATAGAGCAGAAAAAACAATAAATGATCTAACAAATGAAATTGATGACCAATTAGCATTTGCTAAAATTATCAGAAAACTCATAGGTGAATTAGAACTAGGTGATGAATTAGGAGACGAGCCTGATGATAATAATGATGAAAATTCAGATCAAGATGAAGAATTTTCAAATAATGATGAAGATGAACAAAATCAAGATCAGGAAACTAGCGAGCAATCACCTGATACTTCAGAAATGGATATGAGTGATGATGAAGAAATGATTCAAAGCGATATGATTGAAATTGGAGATGAAGAAGATATTGATAATGAAGAATTAACGAAAGCAGTAAGAAGTCAGAGTGAGGATGAAAATAAAAAAAGAGAAATTCCTTATAAAATATTTACAAATAAGTTTGATGAGGAAATTAAAGCTCTTGATTTATGTGAACTTGATGAATTAGACAGACTAAGAGAATATTTAGATCAGCAATTACAACATCTTCAAGGCGCAGTAACAAGACTTGCTAACAAATTACAGAGAAAACTACTTGCTCAACAAAATAGATCCTGGGAATTTGATCTTGAAGAAGGTCTTCTAGATGTATCTAAACTCACAAGAGTAATTATTGACCCGACATCACCATTATCTTTTAAAATGGAAAAGGATATTGAATTTAAAGACACAATAGTTTCATTGCTAATTGATAATTCCGGTTCAATGAGAGGAAGGCCCATCACAATTGCAGCTATGTGTGGAGATATTCTTGCAAGAACTCTTGAAAGATGTGCAGTAAAAACTGAGATTTTAGGCTTTACTACTAAAGCATGGAAAGGTGGTAGATCTAGGGAAAAATGGTTAGATGATGGCAAATTACCAGCGCCAGGAAGATTAAATGATTTAAGACATATCATATACAAAACAGCTGATGAGCCTTGGAGAAGATCAAAAAGAAATTTAGGACTCATGTTGAGAGAGGGACTCTTGAAAGAAAACATAGATGGCGAAGCATTAGATTGGGCCTATAAAAGACTACAAATGAGATCTGAACAAAGAAAGATTTTAATGGTAATTTCTGACGGGGCGCCTGTTGATGATTCTACTTTATCAGTTAATGCTGGAAATTACCTTGAAAGACATTTGAAACATATGATCTCAACGATAGAAAAAGATGAATCAATTGAATTAGTTGCAATTGGTATTGGTCATGATGTTAACAGATACTATAAAAGAGCTGTAACAATCGTTGATGCAGAACAGCTTGGAGGGGCAATTACCGAACAGTTAGCTGATTTATTCGATGAAAATTATAATAATAATTCGGGAAAAAAAATGAGGCTTGTTTCTTAGACTTTAAGGATTTTCTTTTTCAGTCTTTTTGCCTTAGAGGATAAATTGTTATCATTAGCTTTTAACAAGAAATTATCTAAACCTCCAGCATGCTCAACTGACCTCAGTGCATTTGCGCTAATTTTAAACCTAACAGTAAGATCTAATTTTTCACTTACTAGACTTACATTATTTAAATTAGGCAGAAACCTTCTTTTAGTTTTATTATTAGCATGACTAACATTATTGCCTGTCATAACTTTTTTTCCACTAAGCTCACATACTCTAGCCATTACATTATCCTTAAACTTACAGAGTTTTTATATGCCTAATACATTCCAGTCAAGTTTAAGAAAGTTAATTTTTTGAAATATTTTTAAGATAATTTTTAGCTTCAGCAACATTATTGTCACTGGCTTCACGAATAAATCTTATTGCTTTCCTCTTATCTTGCTCTACCCCTAACCCTTTATAATATAATAAGCCAAGTCTATAAGTAGCATTGTAGTAAGTATAATTATCTTTACCATCATCATGTGCTCTTGCTTGTCTATATAGTTTGACTGCCTCTCTATAGTCTCTTCTTCCTGAAAGTCCATTCTCATAACCTTTGGCAACTTCTAATAATCCGGGACCATAATTTTGTAATGCGGATCTCTTAAAAAATTCCATCGCTAAAGATTCGTTTTTCTCTGTGGCCTTACCATCCCTTAACCATGTTGCATAAACATACTGAGCTCTATCTAAACCACCAATTGCTGCTTTTTCATAAAATTTTATTGCTTTGTCTTCATCTATATCAACGCCTCGACCTTTTGCATAAATGACACCTAAATTATAGGTAGCGCTCGTATAACCAGAATTAGAAGATTCCTCAAATAGTTTTAAAGCCTCAGAGAAGTCTTGTTCAACACCTTGGCCACTATAATATAAAGCTCCAAGAAAAAATTTAGCTTCGGCATTTCCTTCATCTGATTGTGCTCTTAAAATTTGAATATCTGTATCTATAGATAATTGCGAATATGCAATGTTAAGATTTAGAAAAATGAAAATGATAAAAGTTATTATCCTCATATTATGATTTCCCTTTAATAAATTTGAAAAGATGACCAGCAACCTTTCGAATTTGTATTTCTTCTGATCCCTCGGTTATTCGATATCTTCTATGATGTCTATATATATGCTCAAACGGCTTATATCTTGAATAACCCATCCCGCCATGAACCTGAATAGCTTGGTCAGCGGCATTACAAACTAAACGATTTGCTCTATAATTACACATTGAAACTTTATCAGATAAATGAATAGCAACTTCAGGTTTTGTCATTTGGTCCATCTGCCAGGCTGTCTTATATACTAGATTCCGAATCATTTCACATTCGGTGTTTAATTCTGCAAGAGGAAACTGAATAGCTTGATTAGTAGATAATGGCTTACCAAATGGTTTTCTTTCTTTTGCATATTTTACACTTTCATTTATACAAAATTGTGCTGCGCCAACCCCAGATGCAGCCTGTCTAATTCTATTCTCATGAACAAAATGTTGAGCCAATTCTAGACCTCTATCTAATTTTCCAAAAATTGCTTGTTCAGGTACCCAGACATTTTTTAAGCTAATTAAGGCATGATCTGTTGGCATATTGAAGGTCCATAAAAATTCTTCAACAATAAAACCCTCATGATTTGTTGGAACCAGAAAACAAGTTATTCCAAGTGCCGACCCGTCATCTCCACTAGTTCTAGCAAAAATCATATCATAATTTGCTTTGTGTATTCCTGTATTCCAGGTTTTAGATCCATTTATTAACCAACCATCGATACCATCACGTTTTTCTGGAACAGCTTTGGTGTCCATCCATGTTGCATCTGACCCGTGGTCAGGTTCAGTTAGACCAAAAGCAATTCTATGAGTGCCAGAAAGCATACCATTGATAAATTCGTCTTTTTGTTTTTCACTTCCGAAATCTCTAAACATTAAAACTTGTGGAAAGTTTCCTACAATTGAGTTTTCGTTTTGTAAATCATTGTGAAGACCAAGGCCTTTTTGTGCTAAATGTTCCCTTATGATTGCCATTGCAAGATTTGTTCCGTCTTTACCGCCATATTCTTTAGGTAAACCGTATCTAAGGTGACCAGCTTTATCGGCTGTTACTCTCATCTCATGGAGTAGAGCCTCCCAATCCTCTGAAGGCAATCCTTTCCTATCCCAATCAGTCCTTGAATCTTCTCTCCGATGATCAAAAAAACGGATATTATCGTCTTTATTTTCTAGAGGTTTAATCTCATTTTCAATAAACTTATCAAGTTCATCTAAATAATTTTGAATATCCTTTGGTATGTCAAAATCCAATTTTTTACTCCATATTTCACTAGAAAGATTACATGAAAAAGAAACTAAATGTTATTTTTTTTTAATAGTGTTTATATAAATTAAATATACAAAATGTAGTATAGAACATAACAAGTAAAGTGAGGTGTAAGTGATTCGGTCATGAAATGTTCACTTCATATCTTTATAGTGGCAATATCTTAAACACTATATATAGTATTTTAATCAAAAATTATTGAACTTGAATAATTTATATAATTCCGTAAAAAAAGAATATGAATATTAACGCTGCTCTTGGTCCAACAAATACAGGTAAAACATTCTATGCAATAGAGAGAATGGCCTCTTATAAGTCAGGAATAATTGGGCTACCACTGAGATTACTAACTAGAGAAGTATTTGACAAAATTTCAAATAAATTGGGTCCATCAAGAACCGCGATGATAACTGGTGAGGAGAGAATAATTCCTCAAAATCCTCAATATTGGGTTTGTACAGTTGAATCCATGCCAACTGATATTCCAGTAGACTTTGTTGCGATTGACGAAATACAATTATTAAATGATCCAGAGAGAGGTTACGCGTTTACAGAAAAAATTCTACAAATGCGAGGTATGCATGAGACCCTTTTTATGGGTTCTGATACAGTTGAAAAATTAATCAAAAAACTTATACCACAAATAAAATTCTTAAATAGATCTCGATACTCAAAATTAACATATTCCGGATACAAAAAGATAACTAATCTTCCAAGACGAAGTGCCGTTGTCGCATTTTCAATGGACTCTGTATATTCAATTGCAGAAGTCTTAAGAAAACATAAAGGAGGTGTAGCCATTATTATGGGCGCCTTAAGTCCAAGAACAAGAAATGCTCAAGTAAAAATGTATCAAGAGGGAGAAGTTGATTATATTGTCGCAACTGATGCTATTGGTATGGGTCTAAATTTAGATCTAAATCATGTAGTGTTTGCAGAAGATAGGAAATTTGATGGTAAACAATATCGAAATTTATCGGCTCATGAATTAGGCCAAATAGCTGGAAGGGCTGGAAGATATAAAAAAAATGGTACATTTGGTGTAACGGCTACAGTAGGTGACCTAAATATAAAAAATATATTAGCAATTGAAAATCATGAATATGAAAAAAAGAAATTCGCTTTTTGGAGAAATAATAAATTAAATTATGATAGCTTAGAAAAATTAATTCAGTCTCTTGATCTAGACTCTGGAAATCATTTGTTAAAGAAAACGCCCCCTCCTGACGATTTTAAAACATTAAAAAAACTATCAGAAAATCAAAGAATAAAAAATTCTCTTGATAACAAAGATAATTTAAAACTCTTTTGGGAATTATGCCAGATACCTGACTTTAGGCAAAATAACGAAATCTACCATCTTAATGTAATAGAAAATATATATTTTCATTTATTAGAAAAAGGTAAATTAAATGATGAAGCTCTCAATAAATACACCAAAAAATTAACTGCAGGAAATTTAGACGATATTTATTCTATCTCAGAAAAATTATCAGAAATTAGAACATGGTCTTTCGTATCAAATAAATCAAGCTGGGTAAATAATTCACAAGAATGGCAGATAAAAACAAGAAATATAGAAGATGATTTATCGGATTATCTTCATCAAGCTCTTACAGAAAGATTTGTTGATATTGACTCAAAAAAACTATTTCAACAATTCGATGATCAGAATGAATATCTAGCTGGAATTAGTGAAAATGGTGATGTGACTGTTAATACTGATTATTATGGAAAAATGGAAGGACTTAGATTTTTATCCAAAAAAAATATCACAAATAAAAGAATTCAAAATACCTTGAGCTCAATAACCTCAGAAGAAATAAAAAAAAGAATATCAAAAATTATCAAAGGTCCTTTAAATGATTTTAGCTTAGATAGTTCCCTTATAATTAACTTTAAAAATGAACCAATAGCTAGACTAGTAAAAGGCCAGAGCATTCTAAAACCAAATATAGAAGTAATAATAGAGAGAGGTTTTGAAGTCTCAATTACAAAAAAATTAGAAAGAATTATAACAAATTGGGTAAAAGAAAAAATTAATCATGATTTATATAGCTTAATTAGACTAGAAGGATCTAACCTCAAATATCAAGAGAAAGGTATAGCTTATAGAATAGCAGAAGAATTAGGTTCAATTGACCGTAAAAGAATGAATACAGAAATTAATAATCTTGATTTAGAATCAAGACGAAATTTAAAAAAATATGGCATTATAATTGGTAAATATTCCATCTACATAAAGAATGCATTAAAGCCTCAATGCATAACATCATGTATTATCAATAAAGAAGTATTCAAAAATTTGTATAAATATTGTGGTTATAAAGTTCTTGGAAATTATGCTGTGAGAATTGATATCCTTGAGAGGTTAGATAAAATAATTTATGAAACTATAAAAGAAAATAAGAATAAAAATCAATTTATTATAAATGATCAAATGATTTCTTTATTAGGAACATCATCAAATGAATTAAAACAATTACTTAATGAGCTTGGTTACTTAATAAAAAAAGAAGACGATGATACAAGGAAAATCATATGGTTTGCTGATATAAAAAAAACAAGGAAACTATACACAGAAAAAAAGAGGTCAAAGTTTAAATCAAATAAATCTAAAAATGGAATTTTTAAAGATACTGACATCAAAAGTTTAAAAGATAAGTTATCAACTAAATGACAAATTAAATTATATTTAACAAAATGGAAATTTCTGAACAGAGAATCGATAATTGGTTATATAGATTAAGATTTACAAAAACTAGAGCTATATCTCAGAATATTATTAAAGATGGAAATGTTAGGATAAACAAATTTAAAATTTATAAACCTTCAATTAAAATAAAATTTGGAGATATAATCACCATAAATCTTAATAAACAAACACTTGTTGTTATGGTTAATGGTTTTACAAAAAGAAGATTAAACTATAAAAAAGCCCAAGAACTTTACAAAATTTTATAAAAAGAGAGAAATTATGATTAAATTTTTTAAAAGAATTTTTAATAGTGGAGAAGAAAATTCTGATGATGCTATCGAAACAAACCTTGATTTAGCAATAATTGTTATTCTTTTGAGGGCTTCCTCAATTGATGGCAATAAAGATGAGTTAGAACTAGATATGATCAAAGATATTGCCATTCAAGATTTAGATATAAAAGAAGAAGATTTCATTAATTTATATTCAAAAGCTGTTGAAGAAGAAGATTTCTCTGCTGATAT
>LUMP01000105.1_pt1 | contig 45399 bp, 49 predicted proteins | sample 729641 | NCBI WGS metagenome assembly LUMP01 (sample SAMN03860260, study PRJNA289734) | marine metagenome | biome: seawater column; feature: ocean; material: water; isolation source: Red Sea water column Station 12 - depth 47m | place: Saudi Arabia: Red Sea | collected 2011-10-15 | depth 47 m | reverse complement strand
TCCATTTACAGCAGCGATTACAGGCTTATTGAGATCCCAAAGTTCTGTTAGACCCGCAAAACCGCCAGGACCAAAATCAGCATCAACTGCCTCTCCTTCAGATGCTGCCTTTAAATCCCATCCACCGCAAAAAAAACGATTGCCGGCTCCTGTAATAATGGCGACTCTGAGACTATTATCATCTCTAAATCTAATAAAGGCATCTCCAAGTTCATGACTTGTTTTTGCATCAATAGCATTAGCTTTTGGACGATCCAAGGTTATCAAAACAACCTCCCCATGGACCTCAAAATTTACAGCATCTTTCATAATCACCTCAATAAATTAATTTGAGTTTAGCCTGATAAGTGTATCAGCAGCAGCAACTCCATTTGTTTCTTTTAATACCAATAGCGGATTTATATCGAGCTCTTCAACCTTATTTGCACTGATTAATTCAATGACTGATAAGACAGTATCTATCACAGCTTCGATATCGCCTTTTAAGCCACCTCGAAAACCCTCGAGGAGCTTAAAAACCTTTAATTTTGATAAAGCCCGATGAATATCTTCTCTTGTAGCTGGCAAAATTAATACCGAACTATCTCTTAATAGTTCAACCAATACGCCGCCTCCGCCAATAACGATATGTCCTCCAAAAGTAGGGTCAAAATCAACACCAATAATAAGTTCGCAAACTGAATTTTCAACCATTTTTTCAATAAGAAGCTCAGAACTTAAATTAAATAAATCATCGCACGCATGTTGCAACATTTCTTCATTTTGGATGTTCAGCCTTACTCCATTTAATTCAGTTTTATGGGCTAATTCGCTTCCAGATACCTTGAGGACGACTGGATAACCAATATCTTCTGCAGCTGTTAAGGCTTCATTTAAATTTTTAATAAGAAATCCCGTTGGTATGGTAACTCCATATTCTTTTAAAAGCTTTTTTCCTTCAAATTCTGTTAATTGATTTTTAGTTTTAGTGTCTGACTGGCTATTCAGAAGCCTTATTTTAGGCAATGGCTTACTTGCAAAAGCTTTGCTAATTTTGTAAGAGTGATTGAGAGCCTTTAAACAAACGTCTAATCCAATCATTGGTGCAATATTCAAATTCAAGCACTTCTCAATAATTCTTTTGGGCATGCAGTCAGCCATAGATGCCAGAACTATTGCTTTTTCGGTTGTACCGCTAAGTGCATCGGAAAATGCCAATAAAGTTGTATCCCAGTCTTTTTGGTCTGCCTCTTGTGTTTTAGGCCAGTCCAGCAGCAACATTGTTGCAGCAAATTTTCCACCAATCATTGCTCTGAAACACTCCGATGTTCTTTGACGATCGCCCCAAACAAACGTGTGATAATCAAGCGGATTATCAACATCAACATACTCATTGAGTGTCTCCTTAACTTTAGCCTTGTGAGCAGAAGTAAGAGATGGAAAAGTAATCTCTAAATCATCAATTAAGTCAGCCATCATTCCTGCCTCACCTCCTGAGCAGCTCATTGAAGCGACACCACCGTGTTCAATCACGCCCAAAACGCTGATGAGTTTGAGAGTCTCAAGAAACTCCGGAACAGTTTCTACTCTAGCGATACCAAGTCGTTCAAAAAATGCATTATAAAGCTCGTCAGAACCGGTTAAAGAGCTAGTATGGCTCAAAGCAATCTTAGAAGAGACTTTTGTTTTTCCTGATTTAATGGTAATGATTGGGACCTTCATTTTAAGTGCTCTTCTAGCAGCAACATCAAATGACTTAATATCAGAAATCCCTTCGATATGAAGCCCAATTGCTTTGACTCTTGAATCGTCCAGCATCGCGTGAATAATGTCCGCAATGTCAGTATTTGTTTGATTGCCAAGAGTAAACATGTAAGCAATTTGAAGGCCTACAGACTGCATAGTCATGTTTAAACCTATGTTCCCACTTTGGGTAATGACTGCTACGCCTTCAGAAACTGATTTGCATCCATGAACATCTGGCCATAATGCCACACCATCAAGACTATTAATAAATCCATAACAATTTGGGCCTATAAGAGGCATTCCATCAGCGGCTTCAAGTAATTTTTGATTTCTAATTAATCCTTGTTCACCAACCTCTCCAAAACCAGAAGCATACAAAACAGCGCCGCCACCGCCCATTTCCCTTAAGTCAGAAACAATTTCAATGGCAGACTCCGCATTAACAGCTATAAATGTAGCATCTGGCGCTTCTGGCAAGTCTTTAATATCTTTAAAACATTTGATACCTTCAAGTGACTCAAGGTAGGGGTGAACTGCCCATATTTGATTGCTGAAACCTAATTTGAGCGATTCACTGATTGCAAAATTTGCACCACGATTTCCAACCACAGCAATTGACTTCGGAGCGATTAAGCGATGCAAATTGCTTTTACTCATTTTGTGCTACTCAAAAGGTCTAAGCAATGATCTAGAGATGATATGCCTTTGTATCTCGCTGGTTCCATCCCAAATTCTCTCTACTCGATGATCCCTCCAAATTCTCTCAAGAGGAAGCTCATCCATCAACCCCATGCCACCTAAAATTTGAATAGACTCATCAGAAATCATTGCAAGGGCCTCAGTTGCCTTAAGTTTTGCCATAGCAGCATCACTATTCGTCATCAGGCCTTGAGAATCCTTCCATGCAGCTTTTAGAGTCAAAAGTTCAGCGGCATTAAGCTCCATTGACATATCCGCAAGCTTAAACGAAACACCTTGAAATTTTCCTATTTTTTGGCCAAATTGTTCTCGAGTTGCGGCCCATTCTGTAGCAATTTGTAAAGCCCTTTCAGCCCTTCCAAGACACATAGCGGCAACCGACAATCGGGTAGCACCTAGCCACTCGTTAGCCACATCAAATCCATGATCAACCTCACCTAGGACCTTTGACTCATGAACACGACAATTGTCAAAATTAAGTATGAAATTATGATAGCCTCGATGGGAAACACTGTTATATCCAGGCTCAACAGAGAAGCCGGGTGTGCCCATGTCCACTAAAAAGCTTGTGATCTTCTTCTTTTCACCTCTGGAAGTTTGTTCAACACCAGAGGCAGCAAATAAAATAACATAATCAGCCATATCTGCGTGACTAATGAAGTGTTTAGAGCCATTAATAACAAAAAACTCACCATCTCTTTCAGCCTTGCACTTCATAGAGCGTACATCAGACCCCGCATTTGGCTCCGTCATCGCAAGACAGTCAACCTTATCTCCTCGAATTGTTGGGAGCAGGTATTCATCAATCTGAGCATCTTTACAAGCCAATAAAATATTACTTGGTCTAGCTACAATATACTGAAGACCAAAATTTGCTTTTCCCAATTCCTTTTCTAATAAACATAAAGTAAGAGAATCTAATCCACCTCCACCATGAATTTCGGGCATATTGCATGCATAAAGTCCACTTTCTATTGCTTTTTGTTTAATTTGCTCTACAAGAGAATCGTCAATTTTATTTGTCTTTTCAACCTCATCTTCAAATGGATAAAGCTCCTTTTCAACAAAACTTTTAACTGATTCAATAATCATTTCTTGTTCATTTGTCAGTCCGAAATCCATTTTTTTCCTTTTTTTTAATTAAGTTTTTTTAATTTTCATTACCCGGCCTTTCTGCTTTGGTGATGGTAATTTTTTATGACCACTCCAAATCTTTTGAAGTATCTCTAATACAGACTCATCTATCTCACTTGCTTTTGCTTTCTTCATATCAACATGTATTAGCATTTGTTCTGTTGTTGCTAATAGCTCTCCATTGTCTCCATGATACATGTGATGAAAAATGTGTAATCTCTTTGAGTCGAGACCCAATATTTGAGTAGTGAACTCTAGGGGTTCATCCTCAGATGCTTCTAGGTAATAATTAATGTGAGTTTCAACAGTATAGAATGACTGCCCTGCCAATCTGTAATCATTATCAATACCAATATATTGAAATAGTGCATCTGAAGCATCACCAAATGCATAAAGGTAGAATGACTCGCTCATATGACCATTGTAGTCAATCCAATCTGAATGCACTTTAGCACTGTAAAGCGCCAGCGGCTTGTCTAATTTATCAGTCTCTGAATAGTATTGATACTCCCTTGTTAAATATATTTCATTGTCCATAATCAATAAAACGCAATTTCAGAAATAGAATGTTTTGAGAACTAAATTAAATATGATTATATAATGGAATCAAAGGCTCTCATCTCATGAATTATGCATAATTTTTATCGTCAAGCTAGATTTCTTTTATCTTGTCCATCACTTAAAGGATGCCCAGATGATAGTGGCTATGAGGTGATATTTGCTGGTCGCTCTAATGCTGGCAAATCAAGTGCTATTAACACACTCACTGAGCAAAAAAAATTGGCAAAAGTGAGTAGAACTCCTGGAAGGACTCAGCACCTGGTTTTTTTTGATCTTGGGAATGACCGAAGACTTGTTGACCTTCCAGGATATGGTTATGCAAAAGTGCCTGATTCAGTGAAGCAGGATTGGCATCAGAATATGAGCGAATATTTTGATAATAGAGAATGCATTAGAGCTGCAATCTTGGTTATGGATTGCCGACATCCATTCAAACCTTTTGATCAGATGATGCTTGAATGGTGCGTCAATAGCAAAGTGCCAATTAATATTTTACTTACAAAATCTGACAAATTAAAAAAGGGAGCTGCTAGTGCCGCGAAACTGTCAGCAATAAAAAATGTGAGTGACTTACCTTCAGTGAATGTTCAACTTTTTTCTTCTTTGAAAAAAGAAGGGGTTTCTGAGCTTAGTAAATATCTAGACGAAGTATTTGAAATAAATAATGCGAGTTAATATAGAACTCTCATCAATTCAAGCAGCGGACACAATCATTGTTGCTAATAATCGTCAAGCACTTGCATTCAAGAAGTCATTAGCTAATCTAGATCGAACTTCAAGAATACCTCAAGTATATGCCTATCAATCCCTTCTAGAAAAATTTTGGAAAAACAGCAAATCTAACCAAGACAAACGCCTTCTAACTCAACTTGAATCTCGTATATTACTCAAGAAATTTTGTGAAGAAGCTTCAGTAAAGAACCCTGAAACCTTTATTGAAGAGTTAATTAAATGCTATAAGCTTTGTAAAAGTTATGGTCTTGAGATTAATCTGATTGCAAACTTTGCCTCAATTCCCACTAAGCTCTTTGTTCGAATAATCAAGCGATATGAAAAATTTAAAGCTCAAAATAATTGCATAGATCAAACAGACATTTTTAATTTAACTTTAGACTACCAAAAACTACTAAGCAAGAATAACAGCCAGTACTTTAGGTATGGGTTTAATGAGCCAACACCAGAACAAAACAAGCTTTTTAAGATTTTAAAGTGCAAGCCATTATTTGCAAAAAAAATGGATGCGGTCTCTAAAAATTTATCTTTTTTGGATCAAGAATCTGAAATCAAAGCTATTGCATCATGGGCAAAGATTACGAGTATCAAGCATCCAGAAAAACAAATCGGCATCGTTATTCCTAACTTAAATGAGTTGCACCACCAGGTGAAATCTACTTTTGATATGGAGTTCAACTCTAGTCTTCTTGAAACTCACAAGAAGCCATACAATATTTCTTTGGGCATTTCTTTAAGTAATTACCCATTAATTATGCATCTTGTCGCAGTACTAAGGCTTTCAAATCAATTCTTGAATGGCTCTATTGAAACTGAGTTATTAACTGAGATTATTACATCTCCCTATATCAAAGGAGCCAGGAGTGAACTAAACAATCGTGCTCTTTTGGTTAATAAAATCCTAGAGTTATCTTCCGCCAGAATAAAAGCCTCTGACATTAATAGCCTTTGTCAAGAGTGTTCAATTCTAAATGAGATTTTTACTGCATTAAATAATGCTAAGTTTGCTAAAAAGCTAACACTTGAAGAATCTTTAGAAGCAATTAATTCAATTTTGCTACATTGGGGATTTACATCAGATCGAATTCTATCCAGCAGTGAATACCAAGTTTACGAAAAATATCAAATCGAAAGTTTAGTGCTTAATAAATTATCAATTTTTGATAAAACAAATTCATTAGATGTAGCTTTAGAAATCCTAGTAAATCATTTGAATGCTGTAATTTTCCAGCCAAAGAGTGGCCCAGCGAATATTCATATCTTAGGCTCCCTTGAGGCCGAAGGATTATTCTTTGATTTTGCTTGGGTCTCCAGCATGACTAGTAACTTCCTTCCAGGAAAAGTGACAATGCCTTTATTTATTCCTTCAAAGATTTCTATAGACTATTCTTTACCAGGAACAAGCTTTGAACTGATTGCCAAAGAGAGCAGATCCACACTTAATAATTTATATCATTTAAGTGAAAATCTTACTTTTAGCTACTCAACTACTTTTAATAGTCGAGAGCAACTTCCTACACCTTATTTATTATTTGAGAACCCTCAAGTCGTCCATAATCATCAAAAGATTGCCAGAGAGATGGAATCAGTTGAAGATCTAAATGCACCAAAAATTATTGATTTTGAAATAAAAAAAGGTGTCAAGACACTTCAAGATCAAATGAGTTGTGAATTTAAAGGATTCAGCAATAGACTTAACCTAAAAGAAATTGATAATCCATCTGTCGGTATTAGTAAGATTGAACAGGGCAATATCATTCATAAAATATTAGAGGGTTTTTTCAATGAAATTCGAACAAGTTCTGCATTAAAGGAATTATCAGAAGCAAAACTCGATGAATTAATTGAAGCTCACTCTGAATCTGCTTTAAATGCAATATCTGAGTCTAATTTTAAGAACAATGAAAGAATAAGGCTTAAAAGAATAGTAAAGCAATACTTGACTTTAGAAAAAGGTCGAGATTTCTTTGAGGTTATTGAGACAGAGTCTGAGTCGCAAGTGAATCTCAGTGGCCTTCAATTTACAACCCGTATTGACCGAATGGATCAACTGAAAGATGGATCAAAGCTGATTATTGATTATAAGACAGGCAAGAATGTAGGGTTAAGCAAACTCATCAGCGAGCCTCTAGAACAAGCTCAACTTCCAATTTATGCCATTTCCAATAAGGTTGATGGGGTCGCATTTGCAAATATTAATTCTAAGGACTGTCAGTTCAAAGCAATTACAAAAAATAAATATGATTTACCCATGAGTAATCAATCTATAAACAGGATGCCTGAATGGAAAAAGCAAGTTTCCCAATGGAGCAAAGAACTTGTGAATGCCAGTCAACAATTCCAAAATGGTAATGCTTCAGTTTTACCTGCAAAAAATGCATGTGACTATTGTGAATATGATTTACTTTGCAGAGTCGATAAAGCGGACAATAATGGATAACCTCTCTTCAGCTAATTCCTGAGCAATATTAAGATTCTTTAAATCTGAAATCCTGATTGAGTTAAGCTGAGTTTTTAATTCATCTATTAATGAAGCATCTATATTTAAACTTTCAAAAGCATTCAAAATTATTTCAAATCTCTTTTGCCTTCTTAAGCCATCAGTCTTTAAATAGAAATTTAGTATTTCTTCAGGCTCATGAGACAAAAAATTATCAGCAAAACTATGCCAAATCGAAACAAGTTCTGCAATATGCTGCATATCTTTTGGGCATTTCAGATGATCACAAAGCAATCCAATATTGCCTGGCGATTGAAGATAAAGCCATAAGGCAAACCTCACCTCAATAGTTAAATTTTTCTGATCTAGCAACTTAAGATTTGAGCTTTGAGGCATTTCCAACATTGGAAATAATTTTTGGTATGCGCCTGATTCAATGAGAACTTCAAAAAAAATAGATGGTGATTCTGAGTCCATTGAAAGACTGATTTCTTTGAAGACTCTCTCTGGAGTCAAAGCATCAACCTCACCTGAGTTGACCATCATTTTCATTAAATCGAGAGTCTTAGAGTCTATTTTAAAACCAAGATTATTAAAACGAGCTGCAAACCTTGCAGTTCTGAGAATTCTGACTGGATCTTCAGCGAATGCTTCTGATACATGCCTTAGCTTTCTTTGTCTGATATCATCCAAACCACCGAAAGGGTCAATATAGTCACCAGAGCCGTCCTTGGATTGTGCAATTGCATTAATTGTTAAGTCTCTTCTAGAAAGATCCTGTTCCAAAGTAACTGATTTTGACGTATCAAATTCAAATCCTTTGTATCCCTTGCCAACCTTTCGCTCCAATCGAGCAAGAGCATACTCTTCGTTAGATTGCGGATGTAGAAAAACTGGAAACTCTTTTCCAACCTGACGAAAACCCAAAGACTTCATTTCTTCTGGGGATGAATCGACAACGACATAGTCTCTTTCTGTAGTTTCAGTGGCAACTCCTAAAATTCTGTCTCGGATTGCACCACCAACCAAAAATTCTTGCATATTTAAACTCTAGATATTGATGTTGATCTTAAATTTCTCTTATAATACACGAATGAAAATAAACAAGAATTTATCACCCGAGGCTTACCGTATAACTCAGGAATGTGGAACTGAGCCGCCTTTCACTGGTGAATATTATAACCATAACGAAACAGGGAACTATCATTGCATCTGTTGTGATGCGTTATTATTTGAATCCTCCACAAAATATGACTCAGGAAGTGGTTGGCCCAGCTTCTATGATCTTGCTAATAGTGGGTGTATTAGACAGCTAGAGGATGATTCACTGGGCTACATGAGAATAGAAGTGAGATGTTCTTCTTGTGATGCGCATTTAGGGCATGTCTTTCCTGACGGTCCTCAACCAACCGGAAAGCGCTATTGCATTAACTCAGTTGCACTAAACTTTTCCGGAAATGAATCTTAAGAAATAAGCCATAATTTCAGATTTCTTTAAAACAATAAAACCATAACAGCTAAAAAACCTAGAAACACTGAAAAGCCCCGCTTAAGCTTTTTACTATCCATCCTGTGCGTAACTTTCGCACCAAGTGGTGCAAAAAAAATACTGGCGGCAACTATTGCAAATAAAGCTTGAAAGTTCACAAAGCCAATTCCTCCAGTTGGTAGGGCTTGTGAAGAGCCTGCAACCATAAAACCAATACTCCCAGCAATCGCAATTGGCATACCAACTGCAGCTGAAGTGGCAATGGCATTTTTAATTTTTACATTGTTATAGACTAAAAATGGAGTTGTCATTGTCCCGCCCCCAATCCCAACCATGGCTGATATTAACCCGATAACGTAACCTGCTATAGACCAAATCCACCTAGATAAATTATCAGCATGACTTGATGCAGTAATGCCAAACCACATGATCAATGCAACAGTTATTTCAAACAGAGCAAAGAAAACACGTAAAAAATCAAAACTTAGATATTTAACGAGAATTGCTCCGCTATATGAACCCAATAGAATAGTTGGTGTTAGCTTTACAAAATTTCTCCAAAGGATTGCTCCATGACGATGATGAGCATAAAGACTAGAAATAGAGGTAAATATTATCGCTGCCAATGCTGTTCCTATCGAAGTATGCATTAAAATTGACTGGTCTATCGATGGGGCCAAAAGATAAAGAAGGACTGGAACAATAATAAGTCCACCACCAACACCAAGAAGTCCAGCTACAAAACCTGAAAAAGCACCAAGCAGCAAAAATAGAATTACTGATTCATTCATAATGCGTCATATATTTTTATAAAGCACTCAATCTTTCCAAATATGCTCAGCAAAATGCTTTCTGCACATTGATTGATAGCGATCATTACCACCAATGACGACTTGATCGCCATCCTCGATTACCTTTCCTTTCTCGTCAAGCCGGACCACCATGGTTGCCTTACTTCCACAGTGACAAATAGTTTTAAGCTCAATTAAGTTATCTGCCCATGCAAGGAGATGCTGACTTCCAGGGAAAAGCTCACCTCTAAAATCAGTTCTTATCCCATAACAAAGAACTGGGATATCCAATTGATCAACAGCTTGCGAGAGCTGCTTAACTTGCTCTCTACTTAGAAATTGACTTTCATCAATTAATACACAGTCAATTGAATGCTTAAGATTTTGATCAGATAAGATTTTAAACAAGTCATCATCTTTATGAAAAAGATGCGCCTCTGCCTCAAGTCCAATTCTGGAGGTTACTTTTCCAACACTATAGCGATTATCAATTGCAGCTGAGAGTATAAAAGGAGTCATACCCCTCTCTTTATAGTTATATGCTGATTGAAGAAGAGAGGTTGATTTACCTGCATTCATTGCAGAGTAATAAAAGTAAAGCTTCGCCACAATACAAACCCTGAGTTATAAATAAATTAATATTATAACCCTTGGTGCTAAGTAAAAATTTACATCATTCTGGCTCTTTAAGACTTAATCATTCTCCCAAAATTTAGGAACTCTTTGTCTTAGTTTCAGTCTCAAATGAGAGATTAATTATTATTAATCCAATCTTTTAAAAGTGAAATACCTTCAGTAATTCTTGGACAGATTCCATCTAACTGATCAATAGAAAATTGATCTTCAGCAATTAATCTTAGAGCCTCAGCACCATCAAAATCGACAAAAGCAATTCGAGACAATAATTTACTTTTTTCTAAGCCAAAGTCAGAACCAGGTAGCATTGCGAAACCAACTTCGTTTAGAATTACTTGGCAAAGTAGTTTGTCATCTTTAATTTTATTAGAAATTTTTGAAATATTTGAAAAGTCACAAATCATATAAAAACCACCCTGAGGTTTTTGGCATCCTACGCCAACAGAAGACAACTCTTGATGAACAAAATCTGCAATTGCTTTTAAAATAAGTCTCGAATGGCTTAAAAAAACTGAGTGATCTTCAGAGTATGCTTTAACTGCTGCAAACTGAATAGGGGCGCTGACCGCAGTATAAGTTTCACTTGCAATAGCTCTAACGCTGTCTTTAATAAAGCTTAACTCATTAGGAAATGTTAAAGTTCCTATCCTCCAGCCTCCTGCGCCGCACCATTTACTCAGCCCACTGCTAATAATTGTATTTTCAGGGTAGAAATGCGTCAATGACTTATACTCACCTGAGAAATCTAGCTCAGCATAAATCTCATCAGCGATAATAGTAACGTTGTGTTTTTTAGCAACTTCAGCAAACTCTCTAAGATTATCATGTGTTGTTCCAGAAGGGTTATTTGGAGAATTCAAGATCAAAAGTTTATTAACTGACTTCAGTTTTTCACATGCTTGATCAAGACTCTCAGGGCTGAGATGCCAATTACTCTCTGCAGATGATTCAATCCAATGGACTTCTTTATTAATCATTTGAGCTTGCGGCTCATAGGATACCCAGCTTGGACTTGGAAGCAATAAATCACAATCTAATGCCATTTGAATTTGAAAAATCAATTCCTTTGAACCAGGTCCAATAATGACATTTTGGGCATCATACGAGTATTGATTCTTTTTTGAATGATATCTAGCAACTTCCTCTCTAAGCTCCAAGAGGCCAGATACATTTAAATAATCCTTTTGATGTGCATGATTTTTTAACTCATCAACAATCACTCTAGGTACTGGAAAAGGCGACTGCCCAAGCCCAAACTTAAAAACCTCTTTTCCTTCACCAATCAATTGCTGAGAAAGCTCATTGATTGCTAGTGTCGCTGAAGTTTTTAAACTTTGAATATTTTTTTGTATTTTCATGCTACTTATGAAAACTATGTATTTGAAATATTAGAATACCAGAAATATATGTTTTATTTTTTTAATAAAAATAAAACTTTTGTTTTATTTATTAGTTTCCGTTAACTGCTCGCTTTCTTCTTAATTGCACCATGCCAACCAGCCCGATTAACAAAATTGCTGGAATGTAGACAATCTGTTTAGGCATAGTCTCCCTCTCTTTAAGAACTGATGTAATAATCCAGCCACTATCAACACCAGCAACTTTGATTGATTCAACTTGCTTATTAATTGCTCGACTACTTGAGATTCCTGGAAGCACCATTGCCACCTCCATATCGCCAAATAAATCATCTATTTGTAATCCAGTATTATTCACTCTTTCTCTACCTGTCAGCCCATCAGCTAATGGCAATAAAAAAGTGTAACTTCTCTGAACACCTTCAATTGTCTCTCCTTCAACCACAAAACGTATTGACTCTCCCTCACTCATATTATCAGCTATGGTAAATAATTCCTGTCCAGAAATATTTTCATATGGAGGGTCAACCTTGTCCCAAAAATAACCAGGCCTAAAAAACATAAATGCTACTATTAACATCAAAATAGTCTCCCAAAGCCGATTTTTAACTAACCAATAGCCTTGAGTGGCAGCTGCAAAAAGCAGAATTGCAATAACAGAGGAGGTTACAACGGAAATAAAACTAATTACACTGTCTATACCAATCATCAGTAACTGAGTATTAAATATAAAAATAAATGGAAGTACGGCTGTCCTCATATCATAAATGAAGCCCTGAATTCCAGTTCTTATTGGGTCACCCTTTGAAATAGCTGCAGCAGCATAAGCAGCCAGACCAACTGGTGGCGTATCATCAGCCAAAATACCAAAATAAAAAACAAACATATGTGCTGCAATGAGAGGAATGGCCACATTATTTGCTGCACCTAAACTCATAATGACCGGCGCCATTAAACTTGAAACGACTATATAGTTTGCTGTTGTCGGTAAGCCCATCCCCAAAATAAGGCTTATCATTGCAGTAAAAAGTAAGATTAAAAATAAGTTTCCTGCGGCAATAAATTCAACCCAACCGATTATTAATTGCCCAACCCCAGTTAGCGTGACTGTTCCAACAATGATGCCTGCCGCAGTAGTAGCAACTCCTACTCCAATCATGTTTCTAGCTCCATTTACAAAACCGTGCTTTAAATCTGTCAAACTTGATAATAGATGCATTACAAGATTTGATTGGCGACGAAAAATTGCTAAGATTAACTTCTGTGTTAGCACTATAAACATCATAAACATAGTCGCCCAGTAAACAGAAGTTTCGGGAGAAAATCGTTCGACAGTTAGAAGCCAAATCAACAAAACGACTGGTAGTAAAAAATGCAGACCTGTCTTAACTGTTCTACCTATTTCAGGAATTTCGATTATTTCTCCTGAAGGCAAATCTGGCATTTTTGAAACTGAATACAAGAGTCCAAGGTAACAAAAAACCAAAATTAATCCAACAATCAATGTGGTTGAATCTCCTGCAAATGTTTTGATAAATTCGAAGAAAGGCGGTAGCACCCATACAAGAGCGCCCAGAACAATCAGAACACTTGAAATACCAATTAGTCTATCTATTCTATTAAGCTTATTGGTTCTCTTAAGCCCTTCCATTCCGGATTTTAATGCTTCCAAGTGAACAATATAGATCAGTGCAATATAAGAAATAACAGCAGGCAAAAAAGCATGCTTAATGACTTCAATGTAAGAAACTCCAACGTACTCAACCATTAAAAATGCAGCTGCACCCATAATTGGCGGGGTTAGCTGACCATTAGTAGAAGATGCCACCTCGATTGCCCCAGCTTTTTCAGAGGGAAATCCTACTCTTTTCATTAATGGAATTGTAAATGTGCCAGTAGTAACAACATTAGCAATCGAAGACCCAGAAATCATACCAGTCATAGCAGACGATACCACTGCAGCCTTTGCAGGACCTCCTCGATAATGCCCTGTGAGTGAATAAGCTACCCGAATAAAATAATTTCCAGCACCAGCTCTCTCCAACAGTGCGCCAAAAAGGACAAACAAAAAAACCATGCTTGCTGAGACTCCAACAGCGATACCAAATGCACCTTCGGTGGTTATCCACATGTGGGAGACAATTTTATTTAAAGAGGCTCCTCCATAACCTCCAGCCCCAAGAAATGCATAAGTCAATGCAACAATTGCAACAATCATTAATGGGGGACCCAAGGATCTCCTAGTTGCCTCTAATAGAAGAATAAGTCCGATTACACTCAAAAATAAATCCGTTGAGTTTGGAACACCTAAACGCATTTCAAAAGCCCGAGAATCCCAAACTTGGTTATAAACCAAATATAAACAAGATGCGACTATGAGAAACCCCATAACCCAGTCAGACCATGGGACACTTACTCTTGAGGATCTTTTTAAAGCTGGATAGCTTAAAAAGGCTAAAAACCCAGCAAAAGAGACATGCACTCTCTTGACTACATCTGCATTCATCCAGGGAGTTACCTCAAGCACAAGAGGGGAAGAAACATAAAGCTGGAATACTGACCAGGCCATGGCCACATAGATTAGTATGTTTCTAACTAGTACATTTTCAGGATTTCTGGTTCCAGTTTCTAAATCAACTTCCATAAGAATATTGTATAAAAAAAAAGGATGGCAACGCCATCCTTTTCTTTATTAATTGAATCTTACCACTTCATTAATCCAGCTTCTTTGTAATATCTTGCAGCACCATCATGAAGAGGGGCAGACAAACCATCAGAAATCATTTCTTCTTTCTTCAAGTTAGCAAATGCAGGGTGAAGCTTTTTAAAACTATCAAAGTTTTCGAAAACGCCCTTTACAATGCTATGAATTACATGCTCAGAAGTCGCAGTTGAAGAAACAACTGTTGCACCCACACCAAATGTAACTGTGTCATCTGGGTTTCCATTGTACATACCACCTGGGATAGTAGCAGTTCGATAGAAGTCATTATTAGCTACTAGTCCATCAACTGCAGCACCAGTCACATTAACTAAGACGCTGTCACAAGAAGTTGTTGCCTCTTTGATTGACCCTGAAGGGTGACCAACAGTAAAGACCATCGCATCAATCTTATTGTCGCAAAGTGCTTTTGATTGCTCTGAAGACTTAAGTTCAGAAGCAAGAGCAAAGGTTGATTTATCCCAACCAAGTGCATCCATTAGCACTTCCATAGTTCCTCTTTGACCAGAACCAGGATTTCCTATGTTGACTCTTTTACCTTTAAGGTCTTCAAGGTTGCGAATACCAGAGTCAGCTCTAGCAACTACCGTGAAAGGCTCTGGGTGAACTGAAAATACAGCTCTTAAATCTGTAAATGCACCCGCATCAGCAAACTTACTTGTTCCATTATAAGCATGGTACTGCCAGTCTGACTGAGCCACACCTAAATCTAACTCTCCTGCACGAATGGTATTGATGTTATAGACTGATCCACCAGTTGACTCAACTGTGCAGCGAACGCCGTGACTTGCTCTATCTTTGTTGACTAGTCTACAAATAGAACCACCGGTTGGGTAATAAACTCCCGTCACGCCACCAGTTCCGATTGTGACAAATGTATCACCAGCAATTACTGGAGCTGACACCGTCATACTACTTAAAACAGCAGCGGCAAGAGCAAAAAATTAATCTTCTTCATTTTATCTCCTTTGTTTAGTTAGACAAAAAATTTAAGTCCAAATAAGTTATACCATATTTAGTACAATTGTTTCAATATTAATACAGATAAAAAACAAGTGTTTTCATTTTGTTGAGGTTTATTTAGCCATATTTATAGTAGAATAACCTCTATGAGTTCTAATAACTTTTCAACTACTGAAATTAATAAAAAACTCTCTAATGGATACGTAAGTTTTTCAAAAGAGGTTAAAAAAGCAGCCAAATATGTAATGGATAATCCTGCGGAGATTCCTTTACATTCAATACGAACTGTTGCCTCAAATGCTGGTGTTAAACCTTCGACAATGGTGCGTTTAATTACCCTATTAGGCTTTAAACGATATGATGAATTCAAAACAATATATAAAAAAGCTGCATCCCAGATGCCAGTCTCTAACTTTACTTCTCATGCGAAAGATCTCCTGAACGAAAAACATAAAAATCCTTTTTCTGATGCAGAAGCGAACGTATATAAGTCTCTCTCTGGAGCCTTTAATGAGAAAACCTATAAAGCTATTGACTCATCAGTTGATAAATTAATGAAGGCTGAGACTGTATATATACTAGGAATGAGAAGTAGCTTTTCAATGGCATTTTATTTGCATTATCTTCTTCATTTTGTTCTTCCAAAAACAAAATTGATTCGTGGCCAAGAAGGCATGTTACTTAGTGAAATTTCTCAAATTAATGCAAATGATGTTGTGGTTGTATTTGGTGCATCTCCTTTATCACTTGAAACAACAAAGGCGCTTGATAAGATCAAGAAGAGGGAGGCTTTTATTATTGTGGCAACCGATATGTATACTTCTCAAGCAGCTTCAAATGCAGATATTATAGTCGCACTAGGCAATGAGACTCTTAACTTCCTTCCAAGTATCTTGCCATATGCAGCATTCTCAGAAATTCTAGTTTCACAGATTGTCACAAAAGGCGGTAAAAAAATGCTGACTCGAATCAAAAAATTTGAAGACGAGCTTTCTGAAATGGGTGCCTATATTAGACCTAGTCAATAGATAGTTCTATCAATTTTATTTTAATTCTCTTCTTAGAACTTTTCCAACATTAGTTTTTGGAATCTCTTTGATAAATTCTATTTGCTTTGGAACTTTATAAGCTGTTAACTTTTCTCTACAGAAACTAATAATTTCATCCTCACTGACACTTTGTCCATCATGAAGAACAATAAAGACCTTCACAAGCTCTTGAGAATCCTCTCCCTCAACACCAACACAACCACACTCAAGAACAGCAGGGTGCTCATTGACAACTGCCTCAACCTCGTTTGGAAAGACATTAAAACCTGAGATAATAATCATATCTTTCTTACGATCTACGATAAAAATATTACCTGTTTCATCAATTCGTGCAATATCGCCAGTCATGAACCAGTTGTTCTCATCAAGTCCAGAGACTTCTGATTTCCAATATCCACTCATAACCTGTGGACCTCTGACACAAAGTTCACCAACAGCATTTGTTTCTGTAAGTGCATTTCCACTTTCATCCCTAATTTCAATTTCAGTGTAGGCTGCAGGAAGTCCAACGGAGCCATTAAATTCTGTCTGCCTGTAGTCGTTAACGCTTACTAATGGTGATGTCTCAGTCAAGCCATATGCTTGCCAAATTACAGACTTAGTTAACTCTACCCATCTTTTTGCTGTCGTATCAAGTGCCGCCATACCTCCGCTCAAAGACATGAGCAGGTTGCTAAAATCTAACTCTTTAAAACCATCGTAATTCAATAGCGCCTCATAAAGCGTATTCACACCAGATATCATATGAAATTTATGTTTCTTCATTATTGAAACGAAAGTTTTTAGATCCCTAGGATTAGTAATTAGTACGCTTTTTCCACCAATATGGAACAGCATGAAGTTGTGGACAGTTAGGGCAAAAATGTGATACAGAGGCAAAGGACAAATAGCAATTCTTTGTTCACTTCTTGAGTCATCGTACATTTTTGGATCTATTGTAAAGAAAGCTTGGATAATGTTAGCCAAAATATTTCGGTGGGTCAGAATAGCTCCTTTAGAAACACCAGTCGTTCCTCCAGTATATTGAAGGAAAGCTGTAGTCTCAATCGGAATATCAATTGAGGAAAGCTTTGAGCCTTCATTCTCCTGCAAAACGTTAAGGAACATTTCTGAACTATCAATTTGGTACTTAGGTACCAACTTTTTAACTTTTCTAGTCACTAAATTTATGATCTTTCCCTTGAAGCCTAGAAGATCCCCAACAGTTGTTATAAGGACTTTTTCAACACTCGCAAGGTCTGATTTAGCAGCAACATTAGCAACTCCTTCCCATACCAACAATAATTTAGCTTCGCTATCCCTAAGGACATGCTCAAGCTCTCTTTGGGTATACAGCGGATTAATATTGACAACAACAATACCTGCTTTCAATGCGCCATAAACGATTATTGGATAAGCTAACATATTAGGCATCATAACGGCAATCCTATCACCTACCTGAAAGTTACTACTCAGCCATGAGGCAAAAGAGTTCACCTGAACAGATAGATCATTGTAAGACATCTCTACCCCAAAACCTTTTTAAAAGCAAAACATGAGTTTGCAAATTTCTTCTCTATGGATTTTGCCTCCTCTAGAGTAATAGTTTCTGACTCGCCACCTGTTTTTTCTTTCCAAAGTGTTTGATACGCGATAGTTCCAGCATATGCAAGAAGGTCAGTAATATGCCTACAACCTTTTTCGCCTCCTAAAGCTTTAATAACCTTTCTATTGAATCCGGCAATGACATACTCACCCTTTAGTTTTTGACAATTTTTTACCGCTTGCGGGCAAATATTGTAAGGTGACGCGTTAATTTCTGCCTCGATATCGATAATTTTTCTTTTGTCATCTAGGGTTAATCTCAGGGCCATATCATGAAGAGGTTCCCCGGCACTAATATACTCTCGGTGTTTATTATTAAAGGTGTAGGTTTTGCTATCAATTAGAAAAACTTCAATATCCCATAAACCATCTTCTCTCTTATAGCCTTTGCCTTTAATCGTTCTATTATGTTTTAAATCTCTTCTGGCTGGCTTAGATAACATGATTTGATTCCTACGAAATTCGATTTTTCGATTCGATATATTGCTGCTCTAATTCTAACACCAAATCCTCAACACTTGGCACATTGGATATAGAACCGACGCCTTGACCAGCAGAAAAAATATCCTTCCATCTTTTAGCTGATGCTTTGCTAACATCAAAATCAACCTTAAGTTTTTGTTTTATGATTGGCAATATCATTTTCTTAAAATCAGAGATTGCAGACTGAATTCCTCCAGCATTTGGATTGATGCCAGCATTATTCAAGGACTGCTCAAGCCAGTTTCCATTGACTCCAGTGATTTTATTGGACTTAATAATATCACTAGCAGATGCATTTAAAATCATTTGCTTGTAGTCTTCAGTCGCATCACTCTCTTCGGTTGCAATAAAGCGAGTGCCCATATAAGCCATATCTGCGCCAAGTGCTTTTATAGCAAGAACTGCATCTCCAGAACTTATGCTTCCTCCAACTATAATTGTTCCATCAAATATGCTTCTCACTTCAGAGACAAAAGCAAATGGAGACAAATCTCCAGTATGTCCACCAGCGCCATTGCAAACTAGAATAAGCCCATCTACTCCAGCACTAATTGCTTTTTTTGAGTGATACAAATTTATCACATCTGAATAGACTAGGCCGCCATATTCATGAACTTTTTTAACAACCTCTTTAGGGTTGCCAAGAGAGGTAATAACAATAGGCGGCTTATACTTAAGCATCAGCTCTATATCATCATTACTCCTGGCATACATTTTACTCACAATGATGTTTACCGCCCATGGCAGTGCATCTTTACCTGATCCCAGTGCTTGTGTTATTTCCTTAAATTCTTGATCAAGAGCTTCGAGAGTTCTAGAGTTTGCTGATGGAAAAGAGCCAACAATACCTGCCCTTGAAGAGGCGATGACAAGCCTTGAATTCCCAACTATAAACATTGGTGACTGAATAATTGGCAGTCTGAGATGGTCAATATAGTTTTGATTTGTCATAAACAATTTAACATCTTTTAATTACTCCAGCAGCACCCATTCCAGTTCCAATACACATGGTAACCATTCCGTAATCAATCTTATCTCTTTGCATTGCAGAAATGAGAGTTGCTACTCTTATTGCCCCAGTAGCACCCAGTGGATGCCCAAGTGCAATAGCTCCTCCAAGAGGATTCACCTTTTCTGGATCTAGTTTTAACTCTTGAATAACAGCTAGAGATTGTGCAGCAAATGCCTCATTAAGCTCAATCCAGCCAATATCTTCAAGAGAAAGCTTTAATGAATCAAGAACTTTTGGAACTGCCTTGACTGGACCAATTCCCATTATTTCAGCTGGAACACCTGCGACCGAAAAGCCCAAAAACTCAGCTTTAGGTGTTAGATTATATTTCTCAACAGCCTCCTCACTGGCAACAAGAACTGCCGCAGCAGCATCTGACATTTGAGAGCTGTTTCCTGCAGTGACTGATCCATCTTGTGCAAAAACAGTTCTGAGTTTTGCCAAAACCTCCAAGCTCGTATCTTCTCTGGGGCCTTCATCCTTAGAGACAAGATTAGAGTTTTTCACATATTCATTTGATGTAACTGAATAACTGTCTTCGACAGTTGAAATAGGCACAATTTCATTCTCAAATAAACCGCTATTGTTTGCTTTGATTGCCTTTTGGTGACTCTCATAAGCAAACTGATCTTGTGCCTCACGAGAAATATCATATTTCTGAACCACTTTCTCTGCCGTTAGGCCCATTCCATAGGCAATAGAAATGTTCTCATCAGACAAAATTTTAGGATTCATTGACGGCTTAAAACCAGTCATCGGCACACTACTCATACTCTCGACACCTGCGGCAATGACTAGATCAGATGATCCAGATTTAATCAGGTCAGCCGCATTAGACACCGATTGAAGACCTGATGAGCAGAACCGATTAAGAGTATATGCTGGTGTCGAATCTGGCAGACCGGCAAGCAAAGTTGCGATTCGTGCAATATTTAATCCTTGAGGCCCTTCTGGCATTGCACAGCCAACAATAATATCATCAATACTATTGTTTATTTTTTCACTTGAATCTGATGCCTTGAGGACACTTTGTATTGCATGAACCAATAAATCATCTGCCCTGGTCTTAGACAGCAATCCTCTGGCTTTTCCAACTGGAGTTCTTTTTGCATCAATAATATAAGCTTTTCTCATCATATTCTCCAGTTAATTGCGAAGGGGTTTACTATTTCGAAGCATATACTCAATTCGGTCTTGAGTCTTCTGTGTGCCCAAAAGCTCCACAAAATATTTTCTTTCAAGATCTAAAAGCATTTTTGAATTAACTACTGTGTTCTCCTCAACTAGGGAGCCTGTCATCACTTTGGCTAATGAAGTAATGCAGTATTTGTCATGTTCTGACATAAAGTTTCCTTCAAAGAGATTGGCAACTTGCGCCATAATATTTGCATATCCAGCTTTACCTACCACCTTAAATGTATCATCAAGCGGAGATTTATAGCCTGACTCAAGCATCGCTAAAGCTTGATGTTTTGCAACATAAAGTAATTCATTTGGATTAGCGATAATGACATCTTCACTCTTTAGATATCCCATCTCCCTTGCTTCTAGAGCACTAGCTGAGACTTTTGCCATTGCAATTTGCTCAAAATGTTTAGATAAAAGTGGAAAGATATCATCAGACTCTTTATTTAAATAAGCCCGTAGTGCCATTTCCTTACTGCCACATCCTGCAGGAATTCCCCCAATACCTACTTCAACCAGTCCAATGAAGGAGTTCATTGAAGCAACCACCCTATTGCAGTGCAGTAAAAGCTCACAACCCCCTCCAAGTGCAAGCCCATCAACAGCGGCAATGGTCAGTAATTTTCCATGCTTTAGCCGCATTAATAAGTCTTGAAGCATGCGAACAGTTTTTTTAATTGAGTATAGTTTTCCAAGCTTTGGCAGATCAGGATGCATCACTTCAAATGCCTTTTTCTTAGCTTTAGATGTTAAGCCGGGATCCTTCTCAAGGAGACCAAGCTTAATTGCTGAAATAACCTCATAAAGGTTTGCTCCTGCACAAAAATGCTCCTGCTCTTGTCGAATAATTAGAGCATGAAACCCGTTGGTTTCCAAATAATCAAGGCATTCAGGGAGTTCTGTTAAAACGCTTGAACTCAATACATTCATTTTTGTTTTAAAAGAAACGCTAGCAACACCATTTCCAATGTCAATCAATTTTGTAGACTCGCCATCTTTCAAGATATCTAATTGACTCTTCTTCTCTCCACTCAGGAGCGCCTTATTTAATTGCCTTTCATAGACCGGATGAGTAGACCTTGGAATAAACTGATTCTTATTTGGATTGAAAGCTCCCTTATCAGAATATACAGCATCATGATTCATTACCCAATCAGGCAAGGCTTCATTTGAAAGGGTTTTCTGATCCTTGATATCCTGATTCAGTAACTCTCTCACCTCAGACCAACCCGTCATCTGAACTTGTTCAAAGATTCCTTTTTGCCAGGCAAACCCTGACTTTAATGCTAAATCGACACATCTTGCAGTTTCAGCAACATGCTCAAGATGATAGGCGGTGTAATGAAACACATCGCGATGAACTGACCATAAAAACTGGGCTTGTGGATCATCAGTTTTAGATAGCTCCAAGAGAGCATTTTCTATACTTTTACTATCTTTAATGATCTTCTTAACTTTAGGGCTAATAGTTTTATCAGAGAGCCTATATTTTTCATCTTTAGGATCAAAAACATAAATATCCTTTCCAATCTTTTCGTAGATACCCTTCCTAGTCTTACTACCTAACGACCCTTTTTCAATCAAACCATTAATCCAATCGGGAAGTTGAAACAATTCAATCCATGGATCATCTTTGGCATTTTCATAAATGTTTTTTACGACGTTTGCCATAACATCAAGGCCAACAACATCCAGTGTTCTAAATGTAGCACTTGCAGGCCTACCTATCCTCTTCCCAGTCAAAGCATCTACTGTATCGGCAGAGAGGTTAAAGTTTTCGGCATGTTTCAAAACTGCCATAAAGGAGAATACACCAATCCTGTTAGCGACAAAAGCCGGGCTATCTTTTGCATAAACAACCTCCTTGCCTAGAGCCGAAGTTATAAAACCTTCAGCCTTCATTAAAAGACTCTCATCACTATATGAGGTTCGTATCAACTCAACTAGCGGCAAATACCTTGGAGGGTTAAAGAAATGAACTCCAAAAATTCGACTCCTTAAACTATCTGGTGCTGATTCAGCTATTTTTTGAATCGACAAACCAGATGTATTCGTTACAAGAATAGCATTGTCGTTGACATGTGGTGATATTTGCTTAAAAAGCTTTTTTTTGATATCTAGATTCTCTACGATTGACTCTATGATGAAGTCACAGCCTGAAATTGGAGTTAAATCATCGTAGGTTGATGTCTTTATTAGCCCAGATACCGAGGGACTTGCAAAGGGTGTAGGCTTTAATTTCTTCATCATAGCTATAGATTTTGATAATGCTTCCTCGCTGGTATCAAACATCGTAGTATCAAAACCTAAGTTGGCGAAATGAGCAGCTATTTGACCTCCCATTGTGCCTGAACCTAGTACAGCAATTTTTGTAAACGCTTTATCAAAATATTCTTTCATAGCCATCCCAAATCTTTATTTATCAAAGCTCTCAAAATCATCAACCTTTAATGCTTCGAGAACTAAATCATTCAACCTTAACCAATTCTCTTTGTCCTCTTTAGACAAAGTTTTATTATCTACCAAGCCCTGAAGCCAAAACTCTAGAGTAATGCTTGGCTGATATTTGTAACCTGCTTTTTTTGCCTTATCTCTTAAAACCTTCAACTCTTTTCCAGCCTCAAAGCCTTTAAAAAGAATGTAAAAAGGGTGGTCAGGCTTGTTCTTGAGGTTAGCGCAAATGCAGGTTGATAAGTTGTTTTCTATCCAATCAGTATCAAGGATTGATTTTGAGGTATTGATAATCAGCTTGTCGTTAACTTGAGAGGAGGTGACTGAAAAAGGAAAAAATAAAATTCTCAAAAACCATTTGGCAACTCTATTGATTGGCAAGGCCTCTATGTTTTTGAGCATCGATGTATCTGCCTCATTAATTAGCTTAAGGACTGAGAGTTTAAGAATATGCTTTGCATTGTCATCATCCAGAAACTTCTCCTCATATAGCTTTAAACAGGAACTGATTTCGTACATAGCTGATATCGAATCTGCGAACCTCCCTGATATCATTTCTTTCCTCTTGAGTGAACCTCCTAAAAGGAGTGAAGCAATATCAGTCAAACAGGCAAACTTAGCTGACAATACTGAAAGATTTCGATAATAGACTTTAGTATTATGGTCTCCATAAGGTTTCGCCAAACGTCCACGCGTCCAAGAAAACAAAATGGCTCTAGCAATATTATTAATGAAGCTGCCCACATGATTAACAAGAGCCTGATCAAACTTGGTGATTGAATCTTTACTTTCACCATGAAGTGCTCTTAACTCATCAAGCATTGTTTTGTGACATCGAATTAATCCTTGGCCAAAAATCATCAAACTTCTTGTCAAAATATTTGCCCCTTCAACAGTAATTGCAACTGGAGCGCCTGAATAGACTTTAGACACATAATTCCTCTTTCCCTCCATAACTGCTCTCCCACCATGAACATCCATAGCATCGATTGAAGAGCTTTGAAGAAGTTGTGTATTTCTGTATTTAACTATTGCAGAAATGATTGAAGGCCTATGCCCTGCATCTAGCGCCCATGTCGAAAGATTTATATTAGCAGTGGCCCTAAATGCATTACTAGCAAGATTTGAAAGTTTCTCCTGTATACCTTCCATTTTTGCAATAGGAATTCCAAATTGCTCACGTGTTTGTGAGTAAGTACTTGTAGTTAATAGCATTGCTTGTGTTGCGGAAGCACCAGTTACAGGAAGTGAAATTCCCCTTCCAACGCTGAGACATTCCATCAGCATTCTCCAGCCATGTCCGATCATGTTTTCGCCACCAATCACCCAATCCATCGGAATAAAAACATCCTTTCCGTAAATGGGTCCATTTTGAAATGGCTCTCCAATAGGCTTATGTCGGGTTCCAATGCTAAGACCTTTAGTACTGCGTGGTATCAGTGCGCAGGTAATTCCTAAGTCATTTTTTTTGTAGAGAGGGTGGTCATCAGGAAGTAAATTATCTGGGTCATACGCCTTAAATGCTAATCCAATAACGGTGGCAATGGGCGCAAGGGTGATATAACGTTTTTCCCAATTCAGCCTTAAGCCCAATACCTCTTTTCCTTCAAACTTGTCATAGCATACTATTCCATTATCTATTAAAGACCCCGCATCTGATCCAGCAACGGTAGAGGTGAGTCCAAAGCATGGGATTTCCTTACCCTCAGCAAGTCTCGGAAGGTAATGCTGTTTTTGTTCATCGGTACCATATTTTAGAAGCAACTCACCTGGACCAAGAGAATTAGGAACCATAACAGCAATTCCTAAAAATTGAGATGCTGAAGAGAGCCTTCCTACAATAATTGCATGCGCAAAATGGGAAAAGCCTTTTCCGTTAAATTCTTTTGGAATAATCAGACCTAAAAATCCTTTATCAAAGATATACTTCCAGACTTCCTTAGGTAGATCATGAGTCGATTGAATTTCATGAGAGTCAACCATTGCACAAAGTGTCTCTACCTCATTGTCAACAAAGCTTTGTTCTTCCTCTGTCAATTCAGTAGCCTCTAATTCAGTTAATTCCTTCCAATTTGGATCACCCTGAAAAAGCTCTGCATCCCACCAGACACTACCAGCTTCGAGAGCAATACTTTCTGTAACTCCTATTGGGGGTAGGGACTTACGCATGATCTTATAAAGTGGCTTGGTAAATAGTATCACTCTGATGCTTGGAACTATAAGTATGCCAATTGCAAAAAGAATGAGAAGCAAGAATTGTGCGCCAAAGTGATTTGCAATGACCGCACCTGGATAGGTCAACCCTACTGCAAGCAGCCATAACTGCCACATCTTTATATTTGTCTTAACGAGAACCAATAATATTAATATTAAAGACAAAAAGAAAGAAAGAAATGAGTATTCAAAAATTGTTTCAAGCATAAAAGTTAATAGTTAGCATTGATAAAAGAGCAACACCAAAGCAAAAGTTATAGAAATTATTAGTATAGATATAAATATCAAATTTAAGTTAACATATTATTATAAAATATTAACACTTTATTATAATTGAGCTTTAATTTTGAATACTTATAGTGGGGTCTGGAGATGCATCCAAAGACTGCATCAGATATACCCTTTTGAGGTAGAAACTATTTTCAAAAGGATTGGGGTAGCAAAGAGCTTGTTGGGCAATCAAGAGGTTTCTTTACCTGTAGAAATCTTACTAAAATTTGTAATGGATGCTGAGTCAGTTTTTGATGATGAATTAGTATCAATTAATTTTGGACGTATGGCTCAAGTGAGACCAAACTATGGAGAAGCATTTGGCTTAGCATTCGTTTACTCGAAAAACCTTGAGGAAGCCATAACACTTCTGCAATCATTTATTGGAACTGAACTGGAGGGTATTGCCTTTTTAATCAGTGAAGAAGATAATTTAATAAAAATACAATCGGTTGCTGATCCAACAATTAAACACCCATCTATTTATGAAAATCTAGGGCTATCTATTCTCGCATCCTTTATTCGCTCTAAACGTTTTCAAATTAAACAGATTAACACGAAAACAATTTTGAAAGCTCAAGACATAGACCAAAAATCTGTATTTAATTGTCCAATCAACTGCTCTAGTGACGAAACATCCCTCTTAATAAGCAAAAAAAACTATTTAAAAAAGAATACTATTTCTAACCCTAATCTCGTTAAATATTTGGGCGCTATTCTTAAAGAAAAGAGTCATAAGAATAATTCAAATTTAAGCTTAAGGGGTAAGATTGAGAAGATTATGAATAACTATGAAAATCAATACAACCTAATTAATATTGAAGAAATATCAAACCATCTCGGATTAAGCACCAATTCAATGCGTAACCAATTACTTAAAGAAAATACAACTTTTCGAAAGGTTTTTAATGACTTTAAATTAAAAAAATCCAAGCATATGATTAAAGATGGTCTCTCTGTTAAGGCTATCTCATATCATTTGGGTTATTCAGAGCCTTCCTCTTTTGTAAGATGGTTTATAGGTCAAACCCATCTTACTCCAACTGCATTTAAAATAAACAATCCTTAGAGCGCAAGGAGATTTGCATTGCCTCCTGAAGCGGTTGTGTCCTCAGTAATTACCTGCTCATTGACTAGCTCCCAAGCTTCATGAATTGAAGTTACTATAGGAATCAGCTCACTTCGCGAATTCAAGATTACTTCTTGTAGTGAACTGGAATTACCAAAATAAAACACAGCGTTATATGACTTGTTAGCAAATAAACTTAAGCTTGGAGAGTCGTTGATTCTAAGTATGTTATCTTTTTCAAAGCCTAATGAAATTAAGAAATCATGCTCTTCTGAAGAAATTTGACTAATGACGCTGTTGCCTAAAAAAAGCGATAAAACTGTCTGCTTTAACAAATCATCTGGCTCAGGACCGAGACAAATCACTGTGCCTTTAGGCTTATAGCGTAATACATTTGATTCGCCGGTAGGACCTGGTAATGAAATTTCACTCCTATATTTCAATACTTCTTGATTTAATAATTCAAAGAATTCTTCTTCTAAAATCGGCAACTCTCTCTTCATGAATGATAGCAACTCATCGCTTAACAAAAGAATTGGACTTAAAAGCTGCTGATCAACAAATGAATCATCACTGAATGTTATTGTATGATCTGATTTTTCACGACAAAGCAAGTTTTGACTGAAACCATGAAGGGTGTTTGGACCTCCAGCTTTAGGGCCTGTTCCAGACAAACCTTCACCACCAAATGGTTGTGAGCCGACCACAGCACCAATCTGATTCCGGTTGATATATATATTTCCAGCATTTACCTTTGACGAAATATCTTGAACTTTATGTTCGATTCTTGAATGAATTCCAAAGGTGAGGCCAAACCCTTTAGAGTTTAGCTGGTCTATAGTCTTTTCAAGATCTTTATTCTTATATGACAAAACATGCAGAATTGGACCAAAAAACTCCTCATTAATCTCATCCATTGATTCAATCCTGATTAGTGTTGGTGAAACAAAGTAACCATTTTTTGACTGAAAATCCAACTCCTCGATAATTTGATTATTTTGTCTTGCTTTATCGATATAGTTTTGCAGTTTAATTTGGGCAGCTAAATTGATGACCGGACCGCAATCGACATCTAGATATTTTGGATCTCCAAAACCGATCTCTCTCATTGCGCCCTTAATCATAGATAGAGCTTCGTCATAACAATCCTCTTGAAGCAGAAGAATTCTCAATGCCGAGCAGCGCTGGCCAGCACTCTTAAACGCACCATCGATAACATCTCTAGTGACTTGTTCAAATAATGCAGTTGAGTCTACTACCATAGCATTTAAGCCACCAGTTTCAGCAATAAGTCTTGCCTCTATATTTCCGCAGTCAATCAGACTTTGCTTGATTTGCTTTGCTACTTGAGTTGAACCAGTGAACGCGACTCCGGCAATTCTGTTATTGCCGCATAAAAATGATCCGACCTGAGAACCTTTACCCAAACATAACTGAAATAGTCCAACAGGTATGCCTGCTTCAATCAATAGTTGACTGGCCCTGTATGCAATAAGTGAGGTACTCTCTGCAGGCTTCGCAATGACCGCGTTTCCTGCTGAGAGGGCTGCCGCTATTTGCCCTGTAAATATTGCCAAAGGAAAATTCCAAGGACTAATGCAAACAAAAACCCCTCTGGGCTCTCTTTTACCTGGCATCACTTCTCTTGACAGGTTTGCATAGTATCGAAGAAAATCCACCGCTTCTCGAACCTCGTCCGTTGCATCTTGGTATGTTTTTCCGGCCTCTCGCATGGCAAGAGTCATTAACTCAAATTGGTTTTCTTCATACAGGTCTGCGGCAAGCTCTAGACTCTTAAGTATCTTTTCTTTATTTATGAATTTAGAGCTGAAAGCATTTCTTGCAGATTTGATTGATTGTTCTAATTGGTTTTTATTGGCATAAAGGACGTGTCCAACAATATCACTCGGATCAGAAGGGTTTCTTACTTCTTGATCTGGCCTATCTTCTTCAAAATCTCCATCAATGATTGAATTAGCTTTCCATCTACTACCAAGCCAAGTACTTTGTTTTTCATAAAGCTCATCAACGTTTAACTGCGCAGTAAGAATGACACTTCGAGAATTATGATGAGTACTACTGAATATGTCTTTTGGCAGTTGAATTTTTGGGTGAGACTTTTCAGGATCTTGCTCAACAAGAGAAAATACGTCACTTGCTAGACTTTCTGGACTAATAGTCTCATCAAACAAGTGGTTAATGAATGAACTGTTTGCACCATTTTCAAGTAGGCGTCTCATTAAATAGGCTAACAACTCTTTGTGACTCCCAATGGGTGCGTACACCCTTGATTTAACCCCATATTTTTTTGCAATAGCATAATGTAAAGACTCTCCCATTCCGTGAAGCCTCTGCACCTCATAACCCTCATTATTTCCTGCCATCTCACAGATACTGACGAGTGAATGTGCATTATGACTTGCAAATTGAGGGAAGATGTTTCTCCTCATTGCTAGGAGTTTTTGAGAGCAAACCAAGAAGGAATAATCTGTATTTATTTTTTTGGTAAAAACAGGAAAATCAACATCTCCAAGAGTTTGAGAATTCTTAATTTCGCTATCCCAGTAGGCACCTTTAACAAGTCTTACCATTATTTTTAGATTGTGCTTTTGACAATTATGGTTTAGCCAATCAATCACAAACGGTGCGCGTTTTTGATATGCCTGTACTACAACACCAAAACCATCCCATGAAGAATTTGCAATAGTCTGCATCACTTCAGCGATGACATCTAGAGATATCTCTAGGCGATCCGCCTCTTCTGCGTCAATATTTATTCCTATGTTGTATTGTTGTGCAATTTGAACCAACTCGAGAACTCTAGGAAGTAATTCTGACATCACTCTCTCTCGATGCATAAAATCGTACTTCGGATGAAGTGCTGAGAGTTTTACTGATATACCGTTAGCAGTATTAACGGAATTTTTGTAGTTGCGTTTTCCTATTTCAATGAGTGCACTTTTATATGATCTAAAGTACTTGTCAGCATCATACATTGTCCAGGCTGCTTCACCCAGCATATCGAAAGAGTAGAGTCCGTTTTTTATATTTCGACCCCTTAATGCACTCTCAATAGTTTCTTCAAAAACGAACTGTTTAGCAAAAAACTGCATGACGTTGTGTGCACTAAATCGAATGCCAGGCCTTGATAGAATCTCAATAGCCTTTTTGATTCTACTCTTTATTTCTTTATTACTTCCATGGGCTATCATTTTGTCTGCAATATTTAATGCTAGAGTAGCTATGTTTACCATAGAGGAATTGCTAGTTCCTATATGTTGAGACCAACCTTTACTTGCAACTTTATCGATAAACAATTTGTCTCTAGTCTTATTGTCTGGAACCCTTAAGAATGCCTCAACCAAAGTCATTAATGAGAGACCTTCATCACTTGTCAGATTGTACTCAGACACAAATAATGACAACAGGTCAGGCTGACTTGAAGATCTTAATTCTTTAATAAGTTCAGAAGTTTTTGATTTAAAAATAGCTCTCTGATCTGAGCGAGTCTGTTCAAATAATTGAAGATGCTTTATTGCATCTTGCTCAGTCATAACCCTTGCGCCTCTGATATCGTTTCGAAGAGGAGAGTAATCAGGCTTAAAACCAACATGTGAATAGCTTTTCATACTTAGCTCACATACAATAGATAATTATATTATATTTGATAAGTTATAGTGAATATGACTGTAAAGTAATAATATAAAAGCTCTTTATTCTAAATTATTTATAATATAATTATATTTATAACTTAATTTATACGAATAATAGGTATTATGACTAAACTTGACAGCTACGATTACAAAATACTAGAGCTTTTACAGAGTGATGGAAGAATGACAATAACCGATTTATCTAATCATATTGGTTTGTCAAAAACCCCTTGCCTAAAACGTGTACAAAAACTTGAAGCAGCAGGCTATATCAAAGGGTATCAGGCAATTATTAATCATGACTTAATTGAAAACAATCATATTGCCTTTGTGCAAATAAAGCTTAATGACACCAAAACGATGGCACTTAATGCATTCAATAAAGCTATTAAAGAGGTTCAGGAAGTAGAGCAGTGTCACATGATTGCTTCAAATTTTGATTATTTGCTTAAAGTTAGAACTGAGAATATGGATAGCTACAGAAAAGTTTTAGGTGAGAAAATTTCAGCTTTACCGCATGTTCAAAATAGCTCTACTTTTGTAGTTATGGAGGAGGTAATTACAAGCGCCTAATTTTGCTTAGTAATTTAAGAAAGTTTTGACTTTATAAGCTGAGAGACCTGACCCATATCAGCTTTACCATCCAATTGACCTTTTAATATCCCCATTAGCTTTCCCATATCTTTCATTGAGTCAGCCCCAGAATCAGCAATAGCTTTAACGACGGCGGCTTCAATTTCTGCCTCACTGAGCTGCTTAGGCATGTAATTATTAATAATTGATAGCTCTGCTTCTTCAACCTCAACTAAGTCTGATCTTCCTGCATCTGAGAACTGAGATATGGAGTCTTTGCGCTGCTTGACCATTTTTTGAATCACAGCCAGAACCTGTGTATCGTCTAGATTGATGCGCTCATCTATTTCTTTTTGTTTGATTGCCCCTAGAATCATGCGAATAGCTTTCAGGGCAGATTTGTCTTGGGCTTTCATTGCCAACTTCATATCATCTGTAATGAGTTGTTTTAGCTTAGACATATTGTATTTTTTGCTTTAATTACAAAAGCAGAGTTTAGTACATACGTTTACGATGTATTCTATTTTTTGACATTTCCTTGTGAGTTCTTTTCACAGCAGCAGCTTTTTTACGCTTATTAACCCAAGTAGGTTTTTCAAAAAACTCTTTTTTTCTAACATCAGTTATAACGCCTGCTCTGTCACATAGACGTCTGAAACGACGAAGTGCAATGTCAAATGGCTCATTCTCTCTTACTTTAATTGCTGGCATATATTATTCCTTTAAGATTCTTTTTTTGCAGCTTTAGCTTCTTTCTTTGGTGCCGCAGCTTTAGCTTCTTTCTTTGGTGCCGCAGCTTTAGCTTCTTTCTTTGGAGCTTCTATCACAACTTCTTCTTGACCTTCAAAGTCAACTAACTGAACTAAAGCCATTGGCGCTTTGTCACCAGTTCGGAATCCTGCCTTCAAGATGCGAACGTAGCCTCCAGGACGATCTTTGTAGAAAGGACCAACTTGTGTAAACAATTTAGCAACCATTGCATCATCTCTCAATTTTGAAAAGATATGACGACGGTTGGCAACACTATCAGACTTCGCTCTTGTGATTAATGGCTCTATTACACGTCTAAGCTCCTTTGCTTTTGGCAAAGTAGTTTTAATTGTTTCGTGCAAGATCAGAGAATTAGCCATATTCTTGAACATAGCTTTTCTGTGTGATGCATTCCTATTAAGTTGTCTTCCTGACTTTCTGTGTCTCATCGTATATCCTTATTCACTCATTAAGTCAACTGGTGGCCAGTTTTCAATCTCAGTACCTAGCTCTAGGTTCTTCTCAGTTAATACTTCTTTAATTTCATTAAGCGACTTACGACCTAAGTTAGGTGTTCTCAATAAGTCTTGCTCTGATTTTTGTATTAAATCACCAATGTAATATATTTGTTCTGCCTTGAGGCAATTTGCTGAACGAACAGTAAGTTCAAGTTCATCAACAGCAGAAAGATACATTGGTGGAAAGTCATCCGATGTAGGTTGTGGCTCTTCTTCAATAACCGGCTCAAGCTCAACAAATGATGACAACTGATCTTGAAGAATTGTAGCAGCTCTTTTAACTGCTTCTTCAGCATCTACAGAACCGTTAGTCTCGATAACAATGTTAAGCCTATCTAGGTTAACTTTTTGCTCAACCCTAGCTGCTTCTACAGTAAAGCTAACTCTTTTGATAGGTGAAAAGCTAGCGTCTAGTTGGATGCTACCGATAGTCTCTGAATCAACCGACCTTGCAACAGCAACATCATATCCAACCCCAGTTCCAATACCAAGTGTCATTCTAATTTTGCCGCCCTCATTAATCGTAGCGATAACTTTTTCAGGATTGAAAACTGAAACATCTGTTCCATTAGCTTCGATATCTGCTACCGTTAGCTCGCATGGCCCTTCTTTTTCAATTATGACTGTAGCACTATCATTTGCATTAAGTCCAATTGAAGCCTCTTTAAGATTAAGAAGTATATCTAAAACATCTTCTTGAACGCCTTCAATAGTTGAGAATTCATGCATCACACCATCAATGGCTACTTCTGTAATCGCAGAGCCAACCATAGACGATAATAATGTTCTTCTAATTGAGTTACCTAGTGTATGGCCGAACCCACGCTCAAAAGGCTCAAGAACAACACGATATTCATTCTTAGATATTTCAACAGAATCTACTAGTTTTGGTTTTAAAAAATCTCTTGCACTTCCTTGCATATTTAATTCCTATTTAGAATATAGTTCAACGATTAATTGCTCTGAAATATCTGAAGATAATTCATCACGCGCTGGTACGCTCTTAAAAACACCTTTTAAAGCTTTGTTATCTACATCAACCCAATCAGCGACGCCATTTTGACCAGAGATTTCAAGGGCTAATTGAATTCGGTTTTGTTTTTTTGCTTTCTCTCTTACAGAAATTTCATCGTTTGCACTGACCTGGTAAGAGGGTATATTGACGATCTTCCCATTCACTAAAATGGACTTGTGCGAAACTATTTGTCTAGCCTCTGCGCGAGTTGAAGCAAATCCCATTCTGTATACAACATTGTCTAAACGACATTCAAGAAGAGACAAAAGGTTCTCACCGGTTGGCCCTTTTTTTGAGCTTGCTTTCTTATAGTAAAGTCTAAACTGCTTTTCTAAGATGCCATAAATACGTCTAACTTTTTGCTTCTCTCTAAGCTGAAGTCCATAATCACTCCCCTTTTGACGACGGGCATTTGCACCGTGCATTCCTGGAAGCTGCGTCAATTTACATTTTGAATCTATAGAACGAATACCACTCTTAAGCTCTAAATCAACACCCTCACGACGTGCTAATTTACATGTAGGACCTGTATATCTTGCCATAATTTACCCTTATACTCTTCTTTTCTTAGAAGGACGGCAACCGTTATGAGGTATTGGCGTCACATCTGTTATTGATTGAATTTTTAAACCTTGTGCATTAAGACCACGAATTGCTGAATCACGACCTGGACCTGGACCTTTGACCCTTACATCCAGATTTTTCATTCCAAAAGCCTGTGCTTTCTCTCCACAATTTCCAGCAGCAACCTGTGCTGCAAATGGAGTAGACTTTCTAGAGCCTCTAAAGCCAGCTCCTCCAGAAGTTGCCCAGCAAATTGTATTGCCATGTCGATCAGTAATCATCACAATAGTATTGTTAAAAGTTGCGTGTATATGTGCAATACCGTCTGAGACGATTTTTTTTGATTTCTTCTTAGATGCTTGCTCTTTTGCCATAGTAAATTATGCCTTTTTATTTAATTAAACGACGCGGACCCTTTCTGGTTCTTGCGTTTGTTTTAGTTCTTTGACCACGTACGGGCAACCCTTTTCTGTGTCTAATTCCACGATAACAACCTAGATCTCTCAAGCGCTTAATGCTCATTGCCACTTCACGTCTTAAGTCACCTTCAACCTCATACTTTGACACCGCATCACGAATCGAATCTAGCTGATCTTCAGTCAAAGCAGATACTTTTGTACTTGGATCTAATTTCAATGACTGACATATCGACTTCGATCTAGTTTCGCCAATCCCAAAAATTGATTGTAAGCCAATAACAATATGCTTGTTTGTTGGAATATTTATTCCTGCAATACGTGCCATATATTCTTCCTATACCTCTATTAAATAATAATTTTGAACAGAAAACCCGTCCAATTTTTTCAAGCTGAAAAATCGTGCAATTTTACTTTGTAAATTAAGCTCTGTCAATGTAATCAACCCTGCCTTTGCTTGTGACGTGGCTCTTTACAGATGACACGAATAACTCCATGTCTCTTAATAATTTTGCAATCTTTACAAATCTTTTTAACTGATGCTCTTACTTTCATAACTTACCCTTACTTTAAATTTGCCTTGCGCATTAAACCTTCATATTGATTAGACATCATATGAGATTGAGCTTGAGCAATAAAATCCATAACTACGACAACAATAATCAGTAGACTTGTTCCACCAAAATAGAAAGGAACATTCCAGTATAAAATTAAAAACTCAGGAAGTAAGCATACTGCTGTAATATAAATAGCTCCAACTGCAGTTAGTCTTGAGGTTACAGCATCTATGTAGTCAGCGGAGTGCTGTCCCGGTCTAATGCCAGGAATAAAACCACCAGATTTACGTAAATTATCTGCTGTATCTTTTGCATTGAATGTTAGCGCAGTATAAAAGAATGTAAAGAAGATAATAGCTGCACCATAGAACATAATATACAACGGCTGCCCTGGTGAAATACTCGATGTAATATCAGCTAACCATCCCATACCCTCTGACTGTGAAAACCAGCCACCCAATGTAGCAGGAAATAGAATAATGCTCGAGGCAAAAATTGGCGGAATCACTCCAGCCATATTAATTTTGAGAGGCAAATATGAAGTCTGCCCACCAACCATCTTTCTACCTTGTTGGCGTTTTGCATAGTTAACAGCAATTCGTCTTTGCCCTCGTTCCATAAAGACCACAAAGGCCATGACTAAAACCACCATTATGAGCATAACTATGACAGTAAAGACGCCTAATTCACCAGTACCTACCATGCTGAGTGTGTTGCCGAATGATGCTGGTAATCCAGCAACAATTCCAGCAAAAATGATCATTGAAATACCATTACCAATACCTTTTTCACTGATTTGCTCACCAAGCCACATTAAGAATAAAGTACCCGTTGTTAAGGTTACAACTGTTACAAAACTAAAGGTCAGTCCAGGGTTTGTAACTAACGCAACACCGCCACCTGATTGTGATTGGAGCGCGATTGAAATACCGTAGGACTGGAATACTGCCAAAAGCACTGTACCCATTCGAGTGTACTGAGTAATTGTCCTTCTACCTCTCTCACCCTCTTTTTTAAGCTGCTCGAATCTTGGAACAACAGAGGTCATGAGGTTCATGATGATTGAAGAAGATATGTAAGGCATAATACCCAGAGTAAAGATTGAGAGTCTCTCTAGTGCTCCACCAGAGAACATATTCATCATTCCTAAAATACCCGTTCTGTTATCTTCCACAAGAGAAGCAAGCGCAGTCTGCGAAATGAAAGGAATCACAATGTGTGTTCCCAGTCTAAATACGATTAAAGCACCAATTAGGTAAAGGATGCGTTTTAATAGATCTTCACTCATTTATTACTCGCTTATAGTCCCTTTTGCAGCCTCAATAGCTGCTTTTGCGCCTTTAGTAGGCTTAATTCCAACCAAATTAATAGGGCGATTGATTTCGCCAGAGAGCATAACCTTAACTCTTGAAATATTTTTAGTTACAAGATTGTGTTTTTTTAAAACATCGATAGTAATATCTTTCTCTGACAATTTATCCAGTTGAGATAAAGTCACCTGTGAAGTAATAGAAGATACTCTTGAGGTAAATCCAACCTTGGGCAATCTTCTTTGAAGTGGCATTTGACCACCCTCAAAACCGATCTTAGTGAATCCACCTGAACGTGATTTTTGCCCTTTGTGACCTCTACCAGATGTTTTACCCATTCCAGAGCCCATGCCTCTTCCAACACGTTTTCTTAAAGTCTTTTCACCTAAAGCAGGTTTTAGTGTATTTAGATTCATTTTATTAACCCTCAACTTTTAATAAGTAAGAGACTTTGTTAATCATGCCTCTTACTTCTGGTGTATCCTCAAGTTCGACAGTATGGTTGATTCTTTTTAAACCTAAGCCTGTTACTGTAGCACGATGTTTAGGCAATCTACCGTAGAAACTTTTGACTAATGTAACACTTACTGTTTTCTTTTTAGGAGCAGCCTTTTTTGCAGGCGCTTTTTTTGTTTCAGCTTAGGAGCTGCTGCTTTCTTAGGAGCTGCTGCTTTCTTAGGAGCTGCTGCTTTCTTAGGAGCTGCTGCTTTCTTAGGAGCTGCTGCTTTCTTTTCTACTTTTTCCTCAGCCATCAGACTTCTCCAAGTATTTGTTCAACAGTTTTGCCGCGTTTTGCTGCAACAATTTGTGGTGATGACATTTTAGTAAGGCCATCAACTGTAGCCCTAACAACACTAATGGGGTTACGAGTTCCATTACACTTAGCCAAAATGTTGTGAACTCCAACAGCCTCCAAAACACTTCTCATTGGGCCACCAGCAATTACTCCAGTTCCTTCAGAAGCTGGCTGCATGTAAACTTTTGCAGCACCCACTCTAGAGGTAACAGGATAGTGAAGCGTGCCATTAATTAATGGAACAGGCTTCATTGATCTTTTGGCTTTATCCATTGCTTTTTGAATGGCTAAAGGCACTTCACGAGCTTTACCAGTTCCATAGCCAACTTTTCCATTTCCATCGCCGACAACTACTAAAGCAGAAAAGCCAAAAATTCTACCACCTTTTACAACCTTTACTACACGGCGAATATTGACCAACTTCTCAATGAATTCACTTTCTTCTTTATAATTATTTCTGTTATTTTCAGCCATTCTTTAAACCTTTAGTTTTTTTTAAAAATCTAATCCGCCTTCTCTTGCTGCCTCAGCAAGGGCCTTAACACGGCCATGGTACTTAAAACCTGAACGATCAAATGCGACCTTAGAAACTTTAGCTTTCTTAGCAGCTTGTGCAATTAAATCGCCAACCTTAGAAGCAGCCTCAACATTACCACCGTTCTTCATCTTAGAGGAAACGCTCGATGCAGAAGCGATTGTTTTTGTACCGCAACTACTTATAATTTGTGCATAGATGTGTTGAGATGATTTATAAACACACAAACGCTCCAAATCTCTCTCGGCATGCTTAGCTCTAAACTTTGTTGCTCTTCTTATGCGAGCATCTTTTTTTGATAATTTCATTTAACTACCTTCTATCAATTATTTTTTCTTAGCAGCTTTACGAACAACCTGCTCATCCGAATAACGAACCCCTTTACCTTTATAAGGCTCCGGTGGACGAAAAGCTCTAATTTCAGCAGCAGCCTGACCTACTTTCTGCTTATCAATTCCTTTAACAATAACCTCAGTCTGTGAAGGCGTTTCTACAGAAATTCCTTCAGGTAATTTATAGTCAACGGGATGAGAGAATCCCAGAGTTAGATTTAAAACCTTACCCTTAGCTTGAGCTCTGTAACCCACACCAATTAGGGTTAATTTTTTCTCCCAACCTTCTGTCACACCTTTAATTAAGTTAGCTGTATTTGCTCTTGCTGTGCCAGCCTGAGCCCATGCAGCCTTCTCCTCTTTTTTACTAACGTCGTTTGGTGCAAATGTTAATACGTTATCAGCTGTAGAAATTTGAACTGAAGAATTGACATGCATTGTCATTTCACCGAGCTTTCCTTTTACAGAAAGAAGACCATCTTCTTGCGTAATATTTACGCCTTCAGGGATTGTAATTGGTGCTTTAGCAACTCTAGACATTATAAATCTCCAACTATTATGAAACGCTACACAAAACTTCGCCACCAATGTTTTGAGCTTTGGCAGATTGACCAGTCATAACACCTTTAGGTGTTGAGACAATAACTATTCCAAGGCCATTCATAACACTTGGCATATCATCTTTACCTGCATAGTATCTTAAGCTGGGCTTTGAGATTCTATCAAGTGATTCAATAACTGGCTGATTATCAAAGTACTTCAATTTAATTACTAGCTCTTTATTAGCAGACTCACCTTCAATCGAGAAAGAAGTAATATAGCCTTCATCCTGCATTACGCTTGCAATTGCAGCTTTCAAATTTGACGCAGGAATACTGACTTGCTCTTTATTAACTGATTGTGCATTTCTAATTCTAGTTAACATATCCGCTATTGGATCAGACATACTCATAATAACCTCCTACCAACTAGCTTTAGATAATCCAGGAACTTCACCATTCATAGTGCGTTCCCTAAGTTGAGTTTTTGCCAGACCAAACTTTCTGTAAAAACCATGAGGACGACCAGAAAGGCCGCAACGATTACGTTGACGGACCGGCGAAGCATCTCTAGGAAGCGACTGTAATTTTATTATCGCCTGAAAACGATCCTCATCAGATGTATGAACACTCTTGATGATTTTTTTCAGCTCAAGGCGCTTCTCTTTATATTTTTCGACTAACTTAGCTCTCTTTATATCTCTATGTATCATAGACTTTTTAGCCATTATTTCCTCCTTTAAATGGGAAATTAAACATCGCTAATAGTTTCTTAGCATCTTCATCATTCTTTGCATTCGTGGTAATTGCTATATCCATTCCACGCATACTTGTTACCTTCTCAAACTCAATTTCTGGAAAAACGATTTGCTCTGTTATTCCCATGTTGTAATTTCCTCGTCCATCAAATGATTTTTCATTCAATCCGCGAAAATCCCTAATACGAGGAATAGCGATATTTACTAGTCGATCAAGAAATTCATACATTCTTTCTTTGCGAAGAGTCACTTTACACCCAATGGCGTTTCCTTCTCTTAATTTGAAACTAGCAACTGATTTTCTTGCTAAACAAGTAACAGGCTTTTGAGAAGAAATTAAACCCAACTCTTCTAGGGCACTTTCTAATACCTTTTTATCTCCTAAGGCTTTGCCTAAACCCATATTGATTGTAATTTTTTCAATCTTAGGTACAGACATTGGATTAGAAAAACCTAACTCCTTCTGAAGCTTCGGAATAATTTCATTTTTATATTGTTCTTGTAATCTAGCCACTTGTCACCTACTTTTTATTTGCATCAAATTACGGCTTCACCGTTTGATTTAAAAAATCTTTCTTTAACACCATCATCATTAACCCTAACACCGACTCGATCTGCCTTTTTAGTTTTAGGGTTGTATATTGCAACATTTGAAATACTCATTGGCATTTCTTTTTCTTCGATTCCTCCTTGGATACCTTCTTGTGGATTAGGACGAATATGTTTTTTTGCCATGTTGTTACCTTCCACAATCACCTTTGATCCAAGCACTCTAGTAACAGTGCCAATAGAACCTTTATCTTTTCCAGCAATGATGATTACTTCATCATTTTGTTTAATTTTCATCATTACAAAACCTCGGGAGCAAGTGAAACAATTTTCATAAATTGAGCGCCCCTTAATTCGCGAGTCACGGGACCAAAGATACGAGTCCCGATAGGCTCTAATTTAGGATTAAGAAGAACAACTGCATTTGTATCAAAGCGAATACGAGAACCATCTTTACGGCGAACACCTTGTGCAGTTCTAACAACCACAGCATCATACACATCACCTTTTTTAACCTTACCGCGAGGCGATGCTTCCTTGATGCTGACTTTAATAACATCACCGATGTTTGCATAGCGTCGTTTAGAGCCACCAAGCACTTTAATACACATAGCTTTAACACCGCCACTGTTATCTGCTATATTTAATTTTGTTTGCATTTGTATCATATTCTTTCTCTCTTTTTAGCGACTATCTAATCAATACTCACAGATTTTTCAACAACTTCTACCAATGCCCAGTTCTTTGTTTTAGAAAATGGCTTTGATTCAGAAACTTTTACAACATCGCCAAGGCCACACTCATTCTTTTCATCATGTGCATGAACTTTTGTGCTTCGCTTAATGTACTTTTTATAAATTGGGTGACGCACTTTACGCTCTACTAAAACAGCAATTGTTTTGTCGCGACTATTGCTCACAACTTTACCTGTTAGGGTTCTTTCTACCGCTTTAGTTTCACTCATGAGCTTTTCTCGTTAATAATAGTTTTAATTTGGGCAATCGCTTTTTTTGTTTTGCCAAGCTTTGATAAGTCAGTCAGTTGAGAAGTACTTTTTTGCATGCGCAGCTCAAAGTGCTCTTTAAGCAAAGTAATAAGCTGCTCATTTAATTGAGCTACATCCTGATTTCTTAATTCTTTAACATCCATTACATTATTGTCCGTTTAATTACTGTTGTTTTAACTGGAAGCTTCGCTGCAGCTAGCTCGAAAGCCTCTCTAGCAACAACTTCGTCAACACCTTGCATTTCAAATAACATTTGACCTGGCTTAATTTGCGCAACCCAATACTCAACACTACCTTTACCTTTACCCATTCTAACTTCAAGTGGTTTTTTAGTAATAGGCTTGTCCGGGAAAACACGAATCCAAATTTTTCCTTGACGCTTAACATGCCTAGTCATTGCTCTTCTTGCTGCCTCAATTTGTCTTGCAGTCATTCGGCACCTTCCAGAAGCTTGGAGTCCAATTTCACCAAAGCTGACATTATGACCAGCAGCTAAACCGCGGTTACGGCTCTTCATAATTTTTCTATATTTTGTACGTTTAGGTTGCAACATAGACTTATTCCTTTACTTCTTACCTATTTGTTTAGTAGCACCACGCTTTGAAACTTCTTCAATAGTGCCTTTATTATGATCGAGTATCTCGCCTTTAAAAATCCATACTTTAATACCTATAACACCATACTGGGTATTAGCTCTAAAACTGCTGTAATCAACATCAGCTCTAAAGGTATGGAGAGGCACACGGCCTTCACGGTACCATTCTGAACGAGCGATTTCAGCACCATTTAGTCGACCACTTACCATGACTTTGATTCCAAGAGCGCCTAATCTTGTAGCATTTCCAAGCACTCTTTTAACAGCACGTCTATACATAACTCGCTTTTCTAGCTGTTGAGCAATATTTTCAGCAACTAAACGCGCATCTAACTCAGGTTGTTTAACCTCTTCAATACTTATGTGAACAGGTACACCCATTTTTTCTGAAACAATATTTTTAAGCCTTTCAATATCGGCACCTTTTTTACCAATCACGATTCCAGGTCTTGCAGTGTGAATGATGACCTTAGCTGTGTTAGATAATCTCTCAATTGAGATGCGACTAACTGAAGCTGAAGTCAATTCTTTGAATAAGAAGTCTCTAACTGCAATATCAGATAACAAGAATTCAGAATAGTCTTTACTGCTGGCATACCACTTGGAATCCCAATCCTTTACAATTCCTAATCTAATACCTACTGGATTTACTTTTTGACCCATAATTATTTACTCGCTTACGCCAACACTAATGTGGCTGGTTCGTTTAAGAATTCGATTTGCTCTCCCTTTAGCTCTTGGGCGAATTCGTTTCATTGTTGAGCCTTCATCAACGAAGACACTACTTACTTTTAACTCGTCAATATCAAGACCGTCATTATGTTCAGCATTAGAAATTGCAGAACTTAAAACTTTTTTAACTAAGACAGCTGCTTTCTTATTGCTAAATGTCAAAATATTCAAAGCCTCTTCTACTGGCTTGTTCCTTATTTGATCAGCAATTAACCTCACCTTAAAGGGTGAGATTTTTGCATACTTATGAATCGCTTTAACTTCTTTCATTTTCTAAACCCTTTACTAAAACTACTTTCGATCACCTGAGTGACTTTTAAATGTTCTTGTTGCGGCAAATTCGCCTAACTTATGTCCAATCATATTTTCATTGATAGAAACCGGAACATGTACACGTCCATTATGAACTGCTATTGTAAGACCAATCATCTCAGGAACAATCACTGAACGACGTGACCATGTTTTAATTGGCTTTCTATCATTATTATCTTGAGCCTTCATTACCTTTTGGATTAAGTGCTCGTCTACAAATGGACCTTTTCTAAGTGATCTTGCCATAATTAACCTTTATTTTCTCCTACGTACGATTAATTTATCTGTACGCTTATTAGTTCGTGTTTTATAACCTTTAGTTGGAGTCCCCCAAGGAGAAACAGGATGTCTACCACCACTTGTCTTTCCTTCACCACCACCATGTGGATGATCAACTGGGTTCATAACAACGCCTCGGACTGTAGGTCTAAAACCTCTCCAGCGAGTAGCACCGGCTTTACCTAGCTTTCTCAAACTGTGTTCTGATTTTGACACTTCACCTAGAGTTGCACGACACTCAGCTAAAACTTTTCTGACTTCTCCAGAGCGCAACCTAATCGTCACATAATTTCCTTCTTTCGCTACCAACTGAACAGAGGTTCCTGCACTTCTTGCAATTTGAGCGCCTTTTTTTGGTTTTAATTCAACGCAATGAATAACACTACCAAGAGGAATATTGCTCAGAGGAAGGCTGTTTCCTTTTTGAATTGCAACTGAATTGCCCGAAATAATCTTATCACCTGATTTAAGACCTTTAGGAGCAATGATATAACGACGCTCACCATCTGCATAAAGAACAAGAGCAATATTCGCACTTCTATTTGGATCGTACTCAATTCTCTCCACAGTAGCCTGAATATCATCTTTATTTCTCTTAAAATCAATAACGCGATATCTTTGCTTATGTCCGCCACCTCTATGTCTAACAGTAATCTTTCCACGGTTATTTCGCCCATGAATTCTATTTTTGCTTTCTGTTAATGCAGCAAAAGGTTTGCCTTTATGCAAATCGTTATCAACAACACTAACAACAAAACGTCTGCCTGGTGAAGTTGGTTTTCTTTTAATTACTGATGCCATAATAAATTCTCTATGATGCAGTAGCGTCAATCATCTGACCTTCAGATACCTTAACGACTGCCTTTTTCCAATTAACACGTTGTCCAGCTTTTCCTCTGTAAATTTTCCTTTTTCCTTTTACATTGGAGGTAGTGACAGCCTCAACAGTCACCCCAAATAATTCTTCTACCGCTGCTCTAATTTCTCTTTTATTGCTGTCAGTTCTGACTTTAAAGACATATTGATTATTGGCTGTTGCCGTAGTAGTCTTTTCAGAAACAATTGGCCCAAGAAGGACACTCAATACTTTTTCTTGATTCATAACATTGCCTCAACTTTCTTTAATGCAGCCTTTGTTAGAACTACATTTTCATAGCCAATTAAACTAACAGGATCGATACTTTGAGTATCACAAACACCAACATGATACAAATTACGCGAAGATAAATACAAATTCTCATCTAGCTCATCAGTCATTAAAAGAACATCTTTTAAATCTAGCGATTTCATGAGTGAAGTGATATTTTTTGTTTTAGGTTCTTTAATTTCTAAATCTGATACAACCTTTAAACGATCTGTTCGAAGTAATTCTGAAAGAATCACGCTAATTGCACCTTTGTACATTTTTTTGTTAACTTTCTGAGCGTAATTACGAGGCTGTGCAGCAAATGTCACTCCACCGCTTCTCCAAATAGGTCCTCTTGAAGTTCCAGCTCTGGCGCGACCAGTCCCCTTTTGCCTCCAAGGCTTCTTACCACCGCCACTAACTGCTGAACGATTTTTTTGTGCTTTGGTTCCACTTCTACCAGCCGCCATGTATGCAGTTGTAATTTGGTGAACTAGTGACTCATTGTAGTCACGGCCAAAAACATCATCAGAAACTTCTTGTGAAGTAGATTTGTTAGTTTTCAAATTTAATACTTTTACTTTCATCACTTCTTCAACTGGAGCTGCTTCTTCAACTGGAGCTGCTTCTTCAACTGGAGCTGCTTCTTCAACTGGAGCTGCTGCTGCAGCTTCAGCCGCCTCAGCCTCTGCCAAGTCTGCTGCTTGCTTCTCAGAAAGCTCTTTACTAATCTTCGAATTAATATTATTTTTTTTATCGGATAGGAATACTTTAACAAAGCCGTTTTTGGACCCTGGTATAGCGCCCTTTACCAATAATAAATTGCGATCATTATCTACTCTTAAAATCTCGAGACACTCTTCAGTTACTTGGACATTTCCCATTTGACCAGGCATTTTCTTACCTTTGAATACTCTTCCAGGCTCTTGACACTGACCAGTTGATCCAATTGCACGATGTGAAATAGAGTTACCATGAGTAGCATCTTGCATACTAAAGTTATGACGCTTTACACCGCCTTGAAAACCTTTACCTTTCGATTGACCAGTGACATTAACAAAATGCCCTTCGCCAAAAAAAGAAATATCAAGGCTTGGCATTGCATTCATTTCACTTTCGCTAACTCTCATTTCCCATAAACCAAGTCCAATCTCTTGAGATGCTTTAGCATAGTGACCCTTTAGTGAACTACTGACGCGTCCAATTTTCGCCTCACCTTTTTTGTTCACTTTCTTTCCAGTCGTAACTTGAACAGCATTGTATCCATCTGTCTCTACAGATTTAGTCTGCACTACACGATTAGGCTCAATTTTTATAACGCTGACTGATGAGGCTGATCCATCATCTGTCAACAAGCGTGTCATTCCGATTTTTTGTCCTACTAATGCAATTGCCATTTTCTTAATCCTTTCTATTCTATTTAGTTAAGCTGGATTTTCACATCAACACCGGCAGCGAGATCTAACTTCATCAGCGCATCTACCGTTTTATCAGTTGGACTAATAACGTCCATCAACCTAACATAAGTTTTTAACTCGTACTGATCTCTAGCATCTTTATTTACATGCGGAGATGTCAATACTGTAAAGCGTTCTTTCTTTGTAGGCAAAGGGATAGGGCCCCTTACACTGGCGCCTGTACGCTTAGCTGTCTCTACAATCTCTACGGCTGATTTATCGATTAAACGATGATCAAATGCCTTTAATTTAATTCTAATATTTTGATTGCTCATTTGCCTATTTGCCTTATCTATCTTCCAAAACGAAAAAACCGTCGATTATACAATAATTCGACGGTCTTAATTTAACTAATCAGTTGGTAATCTTCGAGACGACTCCAGCACCGACTGTGCGTCCGCCTTCTCTAATTGCAAATCTTAAACCTTCTTCCATTGCAATCGGAGCAAGAAGCTCAACT
>LUMP01000077.1_pt1 | contig 47715 bp, 52 predicted proteins | sample 729641 | NCBI WGS metagenome assembly LUMP01 (sample SAMN03860260, study PRJNA289734) | marine metagenome | biome: seawater column; feature: ocean; material: water; isolation source: Red Sea water column Station 12 - depth 47m | place: Saudi Arabia: Red Sea | collected 2011-10-15 | depth 47 m | reverse complement strand
CCAAATTTTTTGGCTTCTGGATGATAAGCAAGTCTTTGTTTTGTTGCAAAGTACTTGTTTCCTGGTGCAGTGTAACCAGTGATTTTGGTTTTTTGATCATTCCAGTTTGATGGAGTAACATTTACTTCTGCAGCCAATGCTCTACTACCAAAGTAACGATTACCAGGTGCAGTAAAACCAGTGATAGCAAGTTTTTGTGTATTCCAGTTTCCAGTTGGGATTTCACGGAATCTCTCATTTAATGGGACTGGAGGTGCTTTCTCTGCTGGTTTTGGAGCTGGTTTAGGAGCTTCTGCTGGCTTTGGTGGAGGTGGAGCTGGTTTAGGAGCTTCTGCTGGTTTTGGAGCTGGTTTTGCTTCAGCACCTGCAGCAAGACTTGTTAATCGCTTTTCTAATTCAGCGATTTTGGCTTCTAAATCTGCTTTAGTTTTTCTTGAAGATGTTGATTTGCGTGTTGTTGTTTTACGTTTAGTTGTTGTTTTACGTTTAGTTGTTGTACGCTTTTTAGCTGTCGCCATTGGTGGATTAGGGAATAAGTTGCTTATTTGCATTATGCAATGCCATAAAATTTTTTCAATAAATCAAACAAAAGTTTGTAAGAATTCTAAAAAGTACAGAGTTCTCTAATTATGATAAAATGAAAAAAGGAGTTTCTAGAAGTTTTAGAAGCCTTTTGGATTAATCCATGTGCCAAATTTTTTGGCTTCTGGATGATAAGCAAGTCTTTGTTTTGTTGCAAAGTACTTGTTTCCTGGTGCAGTGTAACCAGTGATTTTCGTTTTTTGATCATTCCAGTTTGATGGAGTGACTTGAACTTGTGCTGCTAGACCTCTACTACCAAAGTATCTGTTACTTGGTGCAGTGTAACCAGTGATTGCAACCTTTTGTGTGTTCCAATTTCCAGTTGGGATTTCACGGAATCTCTCGTGGAGTGGAGCTGGTGGTGCTTTCTCTGCTGGTTTTGGAGCAGTCTCAGCTGGTTTTGGAGCTTCTGCTGGTTTTGGAGCAGTTTCCATACCTTTTGGTAAAGTACCTTTTGGCTTTACTTGAGCTGCCGGTCTTTCTGCTGGTTTTGGAGCAGTCTCAGCTGGTTTAGGAGCTGGTTTAGGAGCTTCTGCTGGCTTTGGAGCAGGTTTTGGTGCTTCAGTTGCAGCAGCTAATTTATTCAATTTAGCTTCTAAGTCAGCAATTTTGGCTTCTAGATCAGCTTTAGTTGGTTTTTTACTAGTTGATTTTTTTGCTGTTGCCATAATTTCACGTCATTTGAGGGGTTTATGTAGATTTTGATTATTTTTAGAGGGAAAATTGATCTAATTTTATTAATTATGTACACTTAGAACAAGAATGGATGATTTTGAAAAGGAATTTCCAGATTTTGATTGGAAAAATACCCCAGCATACAAACATCCAGGTGGAAAAAATTGCCCTTGCCCAAAACACGAATACATTAGAGAGCAGATAAATTTTGCAAAGCAAGTTAACGAGGCAGGATCGGATGCAGCTCGTGTTACTTTGAAATTTTGTCCAGACCATTATCAAGTGTACATTAAGGAAGTAATTCCTGCTATGCCATTAAAATACAAAATTCTTACAAAGATTGCATTAAAAATTGGTGCAATCCATATCGAACATCTTACACATATGCAATCAGACTTGTGCTTTTATTGTAAGTTTGGTTCAGGTGGACATGGTAAGAAAAGTGAACTTCCTCCAATGCCTTAGTTAATGGGACTAAGTCTAATTTTTGGACGATGTGGAGTATCATGATGACATTTCTTTCCACAGATAGGACACATCTTTCTATCAAGGAAGATGCATTGACAGATGTGTGATTTCATGTAACTTTCAGCAGCAGTTTAGTTAAAAGAGAATTAAACTCTTGCTGAGAGTGACTTTTTAGCACCGAGTTAGGCTTATACCTTCTTTTTGAAAAGAGGTAGCACATGCCAATTGAGGACATACATGAATTAGTAGATGTTTTAGAAAAAGCCGGAGAGTTAAAGAGAGTTTCAACAGAGGTAGATTCTAATCTAGAATTAGCAGAGATTTTACGCCGAACAATGTATGACAATGGACCAGCATTGCTTTTTGAAAATGTCAAAGGACATGACATGCCAGTATTAGGAAATGCATTTGGCTCAATGAAGAGATTAGAATTATCACTTGAAACATCAGACTTTACAGAAATTGGGCAAAGAATTGCAGATATGACAAAAATGGAAATTCCAAAAGGAATGTTTGATAAATTAAAAAAATTACCAGAACTTTCTAAGATGAGTGAATCTTTTCCAAGCTTGGAGAAAAGTGGTCCTGTTACAGAAATAATAAAAGAAAATCCAACTTTTGATGACATTCCAATTTTAAAATCATTTCATAAAGATGCAGGAAAATTCATTACGTTTGGACTAACTGCAACAAAACATCCCGAAACAGGAGTTAGAAATTTGGGAGTATACAGAATACAAATTGTAGATAGTACACATGCATTAATGCATTGGCAAAAACACAAGCGTGGTGCAGAACATCATGATAAAACAAAATCAAGTAAAACAGAAGTTGCTATTGTAATAGGAGGAGAGCCTGCAACAGTATTTTCAGGTGTTGCGCCAGTTCCAGAAGGACTAGACAAATATCTTTTTGCAGGAATTACAAGAAAAAAAGGAATCAAGATGGTAAAATGCAAGACAATAGATGTTGAAGTTCCTGCCAATGCAGAAATTGTCTTAGAAGGATATGTAGACTCTGAAGATATTAGAGATGAAGGGCCATTCGGAGATCATACAGGATACTATACGCCAAAAGAACCATTCCCAACTTTCACATTAACAGGAATTATGCAAAGAAAAAATCCAATTTATTTAACCACGGTAGTAGGAAAACCTGTTTTAGAAGATGCATACATTGGAAAAGTTATTGCAAGTTCATTTTTGCCAATGATAAGGATGTTTCATCCAGAAGTAGTTGACTTTGAAATGCCTGCAGCAGGATGGTTCCAAGGACTAGCTATAATTTCAATAAAGAAAAGATATCCCGGACAAGCAAAAAAAGTCATGATGGGGTTGTGGGGAACTGGGCAACTTGCTCTGACAAAAATGTTCGTAGTGGTAGATGAAGACGTTAACGTTCATGACATGAATGATGTAATTTGGGCAATTACAACTAGGACAGATGCTGCAAGAGATATCACAATCATCAACAATACTCCTACAGATACTTTGGATCCTGCATCACCATTAGTCAATTTAGGTTCAAAGCTCGGAATCGATGCAACACAAAAGACAGCTGAAGAAGGTTTTGAAAGAGAAATTCAAGAAAAAGTTGAGGTTGATGATGAAACTAAGAAATTAGTAGATTCTAAATGGTCTGAATATGGAATTTAACGCATAGATACTGTTTCGTAAAAATTATCACGTTCTTCAGCAGAATAACCAATTTGTTTTATCGAGTCTATAATTCTTTTATCAGTAAGTTCAGTTGAACGAGAGCCAGTACATGAAACAACTTCCTCACCTATCAAAGTACCGCCAAAATCATCAGAACCATATTGTAAAGCTAATTGCGCCATTCCAACACCATTAGTTAGCCATGAAGATTGTATGTGATCAATTAACCCATCAAAGATAATTCTAGAAATTGCAATCATTTTGAGTAATTGGATTCCTCCTGCACCAGTTGTGACAGTTCCTTCCTTTTGCATCAAGGTGTTATTTGGTTCAAAGCTCCAAGGAATGAATGCCATGAACCCATTAAGATCTTTTTGTAATTTTGCAATTTTATCATAATGTTCAACAATGTCAGTATCAGTTTCAACATGACCATACATCATAGTAGCAGAAGCTGGTAAGCCCAACTCGAATGCTTCTCTCATTATTCGAAGCCAATCATCACTATCAATTTTTTTTGGACTGATAATTTCTTTTACAGAATCAGTAAGGATTTCTGCACCAGCGCCAGGAACAGATTGTAGACCTGCATCTTTTAATCTAGATAATACCTCTTTTGTGGATGATTTTTCAACTCGTGCTATCATATCAATTTCAGAAGTAGATAATCCATGAACTCCAACTTCGGGAAATTTTGAGCGAATCATCTTGAAAGAATCTTCATAGTATTCAATTCCAAGTTCAGGGTTATGACCACCTTGAATCAATACCTGTCTTATCTTAAACATATCCCAGCCAGTCTTCACTCTTGCTTCAATTTCATCAAGTGTCAAGGTGTATGACTCTTCATGTTTTGGAGGACGATAAAATGCACAAAATTTACAATCAGTGATACAAACATTGGTGTAATTCAAAATTATATTATTAACAAACGAGACTTTTTTTCCAAATTTCTTTTGTGTGATTTTTCCAGCAACTAATCCCATCAGATATGTATCGTCAGATTGGATTAATCGTAAGTAATCATCTTTTTTTGGTCTAATACCATTTAGTGAATTTTCTAGTATGTCGCCTATCTCACTTGTGTGAATTTCTTGTGTTAACTGACTCAATCACAATCTATCTTTGTGGTTAATATTTAATCCTTAGATAAAAAATGAGCCTAAAAATGCATTTTTGACAATTTTTAAGTATGGTACGTCAAGGAGATCACCTATGGCAACAGGTACCGAGATTAGATTAAATCGAATAATGAGAAAAGGAAGGATGCTTTGTATTCCAATGGATCATGGGATTTCAAATGGACCTATTGAAGGATTAGAAAAACCACATGATGTTATTTACAAATGTGAAAATCAAGGCTTGACAAGCATCATAATCAATAAAGGAATTATCAAAACATTACCAAGACCAACCAAAGTTGGAATATTAGCACATTTTTCATCTAGTACTTCATTGTCAACTGCGCCAAATAGAAAGATGTTAACAGGTTCTGTAAAAGAGGCAATAAGATTAGGTGCAGATGGAGTTTCACTGCACATCAACATTGGTGGTAATGAAGAACCAGAAATGATTGAGCAATTAGGAAAGATTTCTGAAGAATGTCATGAATGGAACGTTCCATTACTTGCAATGATGTACCCAAGAGGGGAGAATGTAAAAGATCCACATGATCCAGAAGTTGTCGCACATACTGCCAGAATTGGTGCAGAGTGTGGAGCAGATATTGTAAAAACAGTTTACACAGGAGATGTAGATTCCTTTAAAAAAGTTGTAGAGAGTATTCCAGTTCCAGTAGTGATAGCAGGCGGACCTAAAGCAAAAACAGATTTAGATATTTTACAGATGACCGAAGATGCAATGACTGCAGGTGCAAAAGGAGTTACATATGGAAGAAATATTTTTGCACATAAATCTCCAGATAAGATGGTACAAGCATTAGCAGGAATAATTTTCAGAAAAGAAACAGCAAAAGAAATGGCAAAGAAAATTGGCGCATGATAAACTTTTGATTGTCCAACCAAAAGTTGGAAAGAATCAATTAAATAAATTTGTAAAAAGTTTGGAAGATGAAGGAGTGAAACACATCTATGCAGATCCTAAATCCATTACAGATAAGAAAAGTAAGTTAAAGACAGTTTTTACTACACCTAATGCAGACTACATTGTACTAAACAAAGATGGAAAGAAAATTAGAGGGAAAAAAGTTGGAAAGCAATTCAAAATTCTATCAAATAAAGACATAGACGGAGTTTTTGAAACAGCAAAAAAAGGACTTGATTTTGTCATAATTGAAGTTAAAGATTGGAAAATTATCCCATTAGAGAACATTATAGCAAAATTACACAAAATTCATACACAAATATTCACAATAGCAAAAAATCAGAAAGAAGTTAGAAAGATGTTTTCTATTTTAGATGTAGGAGTAGATGGAGTTATCTTTCAGACAGGTTCAATTGGCGAAGTACAAGAGACTTTGGTCAATCTTGGAACAAAGAATTTTGATTTGAAAACAGCAAAAATTACAGAAATTCAAGAGGTAGGAGATGGAGAACGAGTTTGCGTTGATACTGCATCAATGTTACATAAAGGAGAAGGTATGTTGATTGGAAGCCGTGCAAATTTTATGTTCTTAGTACATAATGAATCAGTAGGTTCATCATTTACATCACCAAGACCTTTCAGGGTTAATGCAGGAGCAGTTCATTGTTATACATTATCGCCAGACGGAAATACAAAATATCTATCCGAGTTAGAAACAGGAAGTGAAGTTTTGATATTGAATTCAAAAGGAAAGGCAAGAAGAGCAGCTATTGGACGTTGTAAAATTGAGAAAAGACCAATGTTATTGATTAAAGCAAAAGTTGGAAATGAGATTGGAGGAATTATAGCACAAGATGCAGAGACAATCCGATTTGTAAAAGCAAATGGTCAATTAGTATCAGTAACACATCTCAAAAAAGGAGATTCAGTATTGGCATTTTCAAAAGAGGCTACTGGAAGACACTTTGGAATGGAAGTTTCTGACGAGTATATACTTGAAAAATAATGAAGTATAGAACTTGTGTTTCAATTGGTGAAAAAAATCCAAAGAAGGTTAAATCAGTATTAAAAAAAGCACTTTCAAAGTCAGATTATGCAGAAATTCGATTTGATTTCTTAAAGAAATCAGATATTCCAATAGTTTTAGAAGATATTAAGAAAAATCTTTCAAGATGCGTTTGTACACTAAGACCAAAATCAGAAGGAGGATTATTTGTTGGAAAAGAAGATGAGAGAAAATCAATTTTACGATTAATTGCAGAATATAATCCATATTTGCTAGATGTAGAATTTAACACAATTCAAAAAGACAAGAAACTTGCTACATATCTTAAGAAAAGCAAGTCTAAATTGTTAATTTCTTGGCATGATTTTAAGAAAACACCAAATGAGTCTCAACTTAGAACAAAATTCAACAAAATGAAGAAATTTTCAGATGTGGTAAAGATTGTTACAGTAGCAAAAAGCGTTTCAGACGCATCAAGATTGTTATCACTTTATTCTGTTAAATCAAAGAGTAAGACCATTGCATTTTGCATGGGCGAACAAGGAAAATTTTCAAGAATATTATGTTTGCACTTAGGAAGTCCATTTACCTACGTCTCATTAGGAAAAGCAATTGCGCCAGGACAATTTAGTGTGGATGAGATAAAATCTTTAGAGAATTAGCCCTTATCATAATTTGCTACGCCATAGTATTCATGTGCTTTGGTAACTGTTTGGCCGTCAAGTGACGCTGAAACATATACCGTATATAGATTATTAATCATCCATAACGTTCCATCTTGATCAGTTTCACGTGCAAGAATGCCATAGCGTAATTTTCCATTTTCAGTTATTCCAGAAAAAGTATGGATTAGTCCTTCTTCATTATACAATTCTATCTCAATAGGCACATCATCTAGTGCATGTTGATTTCCACCACCAAATTTTTCTAGTGAATAATCCTCTTCATAGAATACTTTGACATCAATTACAAATTTTTTTTCAGGAGTCACAGTATCATAACCTTCAAGTAACATGTGCAGAGGTTTTCCAACTACATCAGAGGACACGGGTAATTCTTCTTCAACGGTTTCTTCTTCAATTAATTCAGGACTAGAAGCATCAACCTCAATGATTCCAATCTCAATCAAATATTTCATTGCATTAATGAATTCTGAATCAGGAATTAGATTGTCAGACCACCATCCAGCAGTATTTCTAACCCAATCAGGAATAATTTTTTCAGGACCGGGTATTCCAGGTTCAGTAGGAGGTATGTAGATTATACCTTCGTTAATTAGAAATTCAAGACCATTAACAAATTCAGTTTGAGAGATTTGTCTATCAGACCACCATGAAGCGTTGTTTTTTACCCATTCAGGTATCCCCTCAGAAAATGAAAGAGGAGTTAATGATATGCCAATTAATAATATAATCATAAGAGGTATTTTGTGCATACTTTTCCTGCCATTTGGTAGAATTAATTTTTGCTATGAAAATTTTTTTTACTAATGAATAGGTTATATCAATCTAATTTGAATTAGTGTTATGTTACAGACATTTGCAGTGATTGGAGACCCAATAGATCATTCACTATCCCCAACAATACATAATGCTGCATACAGAGAATTGGGAATTGAATGTACCTATATTGCATACAAAGTGGACAAAGGAGAATTAGCAACAGGCATAGAATCATTAAAAAAAATCAAAATTGCAGGATTCAATGTTACAATTCCTCATAAAATCGAGATGATGAGATATTTAGATAATGTAGATGAAACATGTAAGAAAATTGGTGCAGTGAATACAGTCCTAAATGATGATGGAATTCTGAGAGGTTTCAATACGGACATGGACGGATTCTTAGAACCAATTAAGAGAAAAGAAATTCAGATTAAAAAGTCTAAAATATTTTTACTTGGTGCAGGAGGAGCATCAAGAGCAATCATTGCAGGATTTCAAAAAGAAGGTGCAGATAATATAGTAATTGCAAATAGAACAAAAGAAAACGGAGATGAACTAGCCAGATTCTCAAATGAGATTGGATTAGATGCCACATCAGTACAACTAGATGCCATAAATGAATTGAATTCTAAATTTGATTTCATAGTTAATGCTTCATCACTTGGATTGAAAGGTGAAAAGAACATCATACCAAGTACTCTAATGGACGAACAAACAACCGTATACGATATTGTTTACAAGCCATTAAAAACAGATTTGATAAATACAGCCAAAGAAAATAATTGTAAAATAATTTATGGTTATGAAATGTTACTTGGGCAAGCAATTCGTTCATTTGAGATTTGGTTAGATCAAAAAGCACCATATGAGGCAATGAAACGCTCTATTTTAGGAGGATTTGGATGACAGAAGTAATAGCAAAAGTATTTGGTGCAGTATCAATTGTCAATGCAATCGCAACAGGAAAAGGAGCTACTCTTGGAATAGATACATTTGTTGAAACAAAACTTGTGAAAAAAGAAGGAACAGGAATTCAGATTACATCAGAAAATAAGACAATTAGTTCACGTTTGATAAATCAAATTATAAAAAATATGATCCCGGCAAAAATATTAGAAAAAAGTAGATTAGAACTAGATTTCAAGTCTAATATACCTACAGGATATGGATTAAAGAGTTCAAGTGCAATCTCATCAGCCGTTGCATTATCATGCGCAAAAGCATTTGGGAAGAAAATTTCAGATGAGGAGATTTTGAAATTAGGAGCAAAAACATCAATACAAACCAAAGTTAGCATAACCGGCGCATATGATGATGCATGTGCATGTCATTTTGGAGGATTTAATGTGACCGATAATTTAAAGATGAAATTGATTCATAGAGAATTAGCACCAAAAGATTTAGAGGCAATCATTTTTTTGCCAAAGTCAAGAAAGAGAGGGAATTTGAAAAGATTAAAGGAATTCAATAATGCATTTGAGAAATCCTGGGAATTAGCAGAAAGCTCAGATTACTGGAATGCAGCAATACTTAATGGAGTTGCTACAACAGCTATTTTAAATTCCGAACCAAGACTCATTATGAAATTAATGGAAAAAGGTGCACATTGTGCAACAATTTCAGGTAACGGTCCTTCAATAGTTGCAATTACAGATAAGAAACATAAAACAAAGGTCATGAAGGAATTTTCAGGTTTGGAAGGTAAAATCATGACAGCAAACATCAATAACAAAAAGGCATTTGTTCATGAACTGTAAAATTCAGAAATCAAAGTTAAAAGGACGCATAGTGTGTCCAGCAAATAAGAGCTATACTCATAGAGCAATTTTTCTTGCAGCATTATCTGATGGAAAAAGTATTGTGAAAAAAATTCTAAGATCAAATGATACAATAGCCACAATTAACGCATGTCGGGGATTTGGTATCGAAGTAGAAGAAATGGAAAATAATGTAACAATAAAAAATACAATTGATTCAACAGTTCAAAATTCAATGATCAATGCAGAAAATTCTGGAACTACAATTCGAATTGCAATTGCAATTGCAGCGTTATCAGGAGGAAATACTAGACTAACAGGTGACGATAGTTTAAGAAAAAGGCCAATGCAGCCAATATTAGATGCATTAGAAACAATGGGAGTAGAAACAGAATCAGAGGACGGGAAGCCGCCAATTAACATAAAGGGAAAGATTCAGGGAAAGGAGATTTCAATTAAAGGTGACATCTCTAGTCAATTTATTTCTGCATTATTGATTATTGCCCCAAGGCTGCCTGATGGACTAACCATCAATATAGAAGGCGAATTAGTTTCAAAGCCATATGTAGATTTGACAATTGCAATTATGAAGAAATTTGGCGTAGAAGTAAAAATTGAAGAAGAATACAAGAGATATAATGTTTCACACCAAATTTACAAGCCAACAACATTTTCAATTCCATCAGATTTTTCTAATCTGGCATTATTACTGGCGGCAAATGTTTTGCTAGACGACGGGTTGAACATAGAGATTAGTTTGGGAGATATGCCGCAAGGGGATGAAGCAATCGTGGATATTTTAGAGAAATTAGGAGTGAATGTTAGATTAGAAGAGGAAATGATAACAACAGAATCACCAGAATTATTGAATGGAGGGAAATTTGATTTATCAAATACACCTGACCTGTTACCAGCAATTGCAATTTTGGCTTTAAAATCTGAAAAACCAATTGAAATGTTTAATGTAAAACATGCAAGATACAAAGAAACTGACAGAATTGCAATTTTGTCACGAGAATTAAAAAAAATTGGATTAGACGTTGAAGAAAAAGAAGATGGAATGATTGTTAAAAAATCGGGCGAATTGCACTCTGCAGAATTAAATTCAGAAAATGATCATAGAATGTTTATGGCATTTTCAATAGTAGGCATGTTTATTGGAGATTGCACAGTGTCGGATCCTGATGCAGTTAAAGTTTCATATCCAGAATTTATTGAAGATATGAAAAATGTCGGTGCAAATTTGTCATAAGTTTATGTTCCAATTTTAATATCAGAAGTACAAATTGACTTTATTGTTTCTATAGCAGACAAGATTGCAAGTCTACTTGTACGAGGATTATTTGAATCAGGGACATTTTCAATTTTCGTAGTTATTTGACCAAATTTTCCAGATGCAAAAATTTCATGTGTGTTTTTTTTAGTTTCTGGGTCAGCCACTATTTTTACAATTGTTTCATGACTTCCCAATCCAGAAAGACTAAGCAATGCAGAGACATTGATATTTTTTGGGAACAATCGTACTGCCTCATTAGCAGTACCTTCAAAAATTGTTGATTTTTCATTTATTTGATCTAGATCAATCTTAAAGTCATCAAAAAATTTTGCACCTCTAAGGGAATCAGGATGTTTTGTGGTAGTCAGTACAACTGAATCAAGTTCATCCCTAACAGCTTTAAGTGCATCAATTCCAGATATTGCGCCTGATGGAAGATAAACTGTTTTTTTTAATTCCTTACATGCATCTGAAATTATTTCAAAAACAGATTCATCTAATAATGCACCACTACTCATTATGACCAAATCTTTTCTATTTTGTAGAATACTCAATGCGTTATCACTAACTGCATCTTGAGAAGCAGCCTCAACTACTAGATCAACGGGGTTCGAGGAAAGAAGGTGAACATTTTCAACGATTGTTGGTTTATTTTTTAATTTACTTACAAGGAGTGTAGATTTTGATTTATCGTCATCAAAAATATGAGTCAGTTTGGCAGGAATTATACCAGTATCAATTGCAATTGCAATTTGTGTACCAATTGCACCACACCCCAACAAACCAATTCTTTTCATGCGTATTTTTTCACTTGAAGAATAAATAAACTCTGAGTTTATGCATAGAACGATTATAAGCATCATTGATGATCTTTGATTGTTGAACGGTAATTCAATTGGCAGAAGACTAGTTCTTACTAGTTTTGGAGAAAGCCATGGTAAGTGTATTGGTGCGGTTTTGGATGGATGCCCTGCTGGTTTAGAATTAGAAGAAAATGATATTCAGAAAATGCTAGATTTAAGAAAACCTGGCCAATCACTTGTATCTACACAACGAAAGGAAGGAGATGTTGTTGAAATTCTAACTGGAACGTTTAGAGGATACACAACGGGGGCGCCAATTACAATGATCATTTGGAATAAGGATCAAAAATCAATTGCATATGAAAAATTAAGAACTGAAATGAGGCCAGGACATTCAGATTATCCAGCATATGTGAAATACAAAAAATATAATGATCACAGAGGAGGAGGCAGGTTTTCAGGTAGATTAACTGCGACACATGTGATGGGAGGAGCAATTGCAAGAAAGCTCCTTAAAGATACAATCGGTATTGAAACAAATTCTTACACATCTCAAATTGGCAAAGTGAAAATGAAAAAAGAGGCTACTAAAAAAGAATTCAAATCAATTTATACAAATGATGTCAGATGCCCAGACAATAATACAGCCAAAAAAATGAAGAGTGTTATCTTAGATGCAAGAAAAAAAGGTGATTCGCTAGGAGGAATAATTGAGTCAATTACAACCAATTTACCGGTAGGATTAGGAGAACCAATTTTTGGCTCACTAGAATCAGACATTAGTAAAGCAATTTTTTCAATACCTGCAGTTAAAGGAATAGAATTTGGTTCGGGATTTGCAGGTTCAGAGAAATTTGGCTCACAAAATAATGATGCATATGTTATGAAAGGAGGAAAGGTATCAACAAAGACCAATAATTCAGGAGGAATTTTAGGAGGAATTTCAAATGGAATGCCAATTACACTCAGAATTGCATTCAAACCAGCATCTTCAATTTCTAAAATTCAGCAAAGTGTAGATATTAAGAAAAAGAAACCAATCAAACTACAAGTGGGAGGAAGACATGATCCATGTGTTGTTCCACGTGCACCGCCAGTAGTAGATTCATTGATTGCGCTAACAATAGCGGATCACGCATTACTCAGTGGTTTCATAAAACCAACACTGTAAAAATGACCGAATTAGAAGAATTACGAAAAAAAATCGAAGAGATTACAATAGATATGTTATCTCTATTAAAAAAAAGAAATGACATTGCCCAAGAAATTGGAAAAATTAAGAATCAAGAAGGAATGAGTGTATCTAATGAATCAAGAGAAAATGAACTTAGAGATTTAGTAAAAAGAAAATGCCAAGAGATTGATTTTGATTCTAATGCTGCAATGAAATTTTTGAATTTTTTATTAAATGAATCAGTGAAGGCTCAATCTTCAGAATCCAATACCCATTTAGCAGTATTTCTTAAAGCAAAGGAATTAGAACAACAGGGGAAAAAAATTATTCATTTAGAAGTAGGGGAGCCAGATTTTGAACCTCCAACTAGTGTAAAACAGTCATTATCAGAAGTGTATGATAAAGGATTTGGAAATTATGGTCCAGCAAAAGGATTACCTGAATTTAGAAAAGAAATAGCAAACTTTGCAAATCAGAATTTTGATGCTAAGGTCGATTTTGAGAATATTATGGTTACACCAGGTGCAAGATTTGGAGTATTCTTATCCATAACTACATTGTTAGATCCGGGAGATGAGATTATCGTAATAGAACCTGCATGGCCAGCATACAGACAATGTGCAATAAATTCAGGAATTAAAGTAAGAACTGTTAAAACAAAACTAGAGAATAAATGGGAACCAAAGAGTGAAGAAATTACATCTTGTATCAATGAGAATACAAAAATGATTGTACTAAACTACCCAAACAATCCTACAGGCAAGGTTCTACCAAAAAAATTACTAGACGAAATTGTTGAAATTGCAAAGAAACATGATCTGTTCATTCTAAGTGATGAGATTTATAGCAACTATTCAAATGATGAATGGAAAAGTATTCTATCGTATAATTATCAGAAATCAATCATCACACAGTCATTTTCAAAATCACATTCAATGACAGGATATAGGATAGGATATGTTGTTTCAAGTCAAGATATTATCAACAAATTAACAAAATTGCAAGCATTATGCCTAACAAATGTATCAGAGCCAATTCAGTATACAGCCATGAAATCACTCAATGATGACGTAGGCGACAATGTCAAAACGATTGATGAACGATTAACAAGATTGCAAGAAATTTGCAAGGAGATGGAATTGGAATTTGTCAATCCAGATGGTGCAATGTACATATTTGCACGTACCAAAAATCCAATTAATACATCAGAATTATGTGAAAGATTACTTGAAGAAGGATTAGCAATTGCACCAGGAATAGGGTTTGGAGATTATAATGAATTTTTTAGAATTTCAGCTTGTCAGGACATAAAAACCCTTAATGAAGGCATGGACATATTAAAAACTAAGATCAAGGATTAGAATGGCAAAAACAATTGCAATAATTGGTGCAGGAGGAGCAATGGGCAAATGGTTTTCAGAATATTTTTCAAAAAAAGGATTCGAAGTAACTGGTTTTGACAATACAAATCCAGTTGCAAAAAATATCAAAAAAGCAGAATCACTAATCAGTGCAATTTTGAATGTAGATTATGTTTTGTTGTCAACCCCTACTAAAAAAACTCCAGAGATAATCAGGCTCATTGCTAAAGAAATGAAGAGAGAGTCATTTCTAATTGATATAACATCACAAAAATCAAAGACGGCTACCGCATTAGGAAAAATTCCTGCAAAAGTTTCACCTATTTGTATACACCCAATGTTTGGTCCAGGTGCAAAGAATTTAAAAAATCACAATATCGTTTTGGTTCCAATCAAAGATGGAAAAAAAGAACTAAACGTCGCAAAAACGCTATTTCCAGATGGTAATTTTGTAACAATTGATTCAACTGAACATGATAAAAAAATTGCCATGATTTTAGGATTAACACATCTAATTAACATAGCATTTGCAAACATTCTAGCAAAAGATGACAAAATTTCATTAACAGAGAAAATGGCAGGAACCACTTTCAAGGCACAAAAAATATTGGCAGAGAGTATAATGACAGAATCTCCAGAATTAATTGAAACCATAATTTCAAATCCAGAAATAAGAAAAGTAGCCGAAGAGTTTTGGAAAGATGTGGGCAGACTACTTACATCTGCCCAGGAAGGTAAAGGAGAAGAGATTATCGAATATATCAATACAAACAAAGAAAAAATATCTCAGAATGTTGACCTAGAAAAATCCTACAAGAAACTAACAAAGATGGTTAACACTATTGAGAAATAATGCATAAAACAAAGATTGTTACTTCATTTTTAAAAAACTCTGAAAAAATATTACTTCTAAAGAGAAGTGAAAAAGTAAAAACGATGAAGAGTTTGTGGGCAGGAATTAGCGGCATAATTGAAGGAGACGAAGAACCGCTTGCAAGAGCAGAAATCGAAGTTTTTGAAGAGGTAGGCATAGAGAAATCAAATATTAGTTTACTTAAACAAGGCGAAGCCATTTTTATTGAATCGCCACAATATGCAAATCACCAATGGGAAGTGTACCCATTTTTGTTTTCTACGGAGAATAGAGAGATTAGACTGAATTGGGAAAATTCAGATTCAAAATGGATTGATATAGACGAACTGAAAAATTTTTCAACTGTTCCAAGTTTAGATAAAGTGTTAACTAGATTGTTCTAATTTTTCTGGATCTTTTTCGTACTTTCTTTGTTGTGGCAACATCAAGTAAACACAAGCACCGCCACACATTGTGCATGGAACATTATTTCCCGGATGTTGACCGGTACGTCCATGGATTTTTGCTGCAAGTTCAGGATCAATTGATAACGCCAATTGTTTTTCCCAATCAAGTGTCCTTCGTGCTTCAGTCATTTTCATATCCCATTTGATTGCCTTTTCTCTTAATTTTACAAGATCACCTGCGTGTGCAGCAATTCTGTATGCAATTAAACCAGCCTTTACTTCTTCAGCATTAGGCAGTGCGAGATGTTCTGAGGGAGTGAGATAGCAGAGAAGATCTACACCTTCACTTGCAGACACTGCAGCACCTATAGCACTAGCAATATGGTCATGCCCAGATGCAATATCAGTAACTAATGGACCTAGAACATAGTAAGGTACATCACCAATCAAAGACTTAGCCAAACGTACGTTTGCGGCTACCTCATTTAATGGAACGTGACCGGGACCCTCTATCATTACCTGAACTTCTTTTTCATTTGCACGTTTTGCAAGTCTAGAGATGTTAATCATTTCTTGTACTTGTAGTTCATCATGCGAATCTAGGATAGAACCGGGTCGTAGAGCATCACCTAAACTGAATGTTACATCATATTTTTGAGCAAGCTCCATCATGTAATCATAATGAGTAATGTATGGATTTTCTTTATCATATTTTAACATCCATGCAGCAGTAATTGTTCCACCTTTACTTACAACTCCTGCATATCTTTCCACCTTCAAAATTCTTTTTGCAATTTCTTTTGTTATTCCAGAGTGAATTGTCGTATAATCAACGCCATCTTTTACATTGTTTTCAAATGCCTTTAGAAAATCATCTTCAGTAATGTCAAGAGGATTCTTGTGTTTTTCAACTCCAAAATTATACGCTTCATAGATTGGTACAGTTCCAAAAGTAATTGGTGCAACCTCTAGTAGTTTTCTTCTAACACTTCCAACATCACCACCATCACTCAGATCCATTATAGTATCAGCATGATATTTTACAGCAACTTGAGCTTTTTCAATTTCTTCTTCAAGATTTACATTTAGAGTAGAAGTGCCTATATTCACATTGACTTTGGTTTTCATACCTTTCCCAATTCCAACATTGTGAATCTTTTCTTTTCTCACATTATTGCTAGGAATTATTATCGAACCGCTTGCAATTTTAGGTATTAGCCAATCAAGTGTTACATCTTCATCTTTTGCTACTTGTTTCATCTCATCAGTAGCGATACCTCTTCTAGCAGATGTCATCTGAGTTGCCATAAATAAAATCAGTAAATGGTGGATTTAAACAATCGTTTAACATACGATCAACATGAACGTTCTTTCAATCGGTGGGTCAGACCCATCATCGGGAGCAGGGATTCAAAGCGATGTTAAGACGTTTGAGAATCATGGAGCATATGGATTTACTGTAATTACAGCAATAACTAGCCAAAATACGAAGAAAATTTCAGAAATATTACCTATTCCATCCAAGACAGTAAAATCTCAATTAAAATCAGTTTTGGATGATTTTCAGATTGACGCAATAAAAATTGGAATGGTGTATGATTCAAACACAATCAAAGCAGTTCATGCAGTTGTTAAAAAAGTAAAATGTCCAGTTATAGTTGATCCAATCATAAAATCAACGACTGGGACAATATTATTAAAAAAATCAGCTGTGAATGATTTTAAAAAAATGATTATTCCATTGGCCACTATCATTACACCAAACAAAAAAGAGGCAAAAATTCTATCAGGACAGAATTCAATCGTGAAAGCAGCTAAGAAGATTCAAGAAATGGGAGCAAAAAACGTCATAATTACAGGTTCTAATGAAACAGAAAATGAAATAGAGGATTTTGTTTTAGAAGAGACTAGAAGTTATTATCTAAAAGGTAAGAAAATAAAGATCATAAATCATGGAAGTGGGTGCAATTATTCTGCATCAATTACAGCTTCACTTGCAATGAAAAAAACGATTCATGATTCTTCACTTTTTGCAAAAGAGTATGTTTTCCAATCTATAAAAAATTCAAAAAGTTTAGGAAAAGGAATCAATATTACATTTGAAAAACAATCAGATATTCACAAGGAACTTGCACGTTCAGTGATTAATTTTCAAAACATCAAGAATATTTCAAATTTGATTCCAGAATGTCAGACTAATTTTGTTTTTTCCAAGAGCAAGCCAAAGAAGATTAGTGATATACTTGGAATTTCTGGCAGATTAGTCAAATCAGGAAAAGAGGTAATACAGGCAGGTAACATAATTTTTGGCGGTTCACAACATGTTGCTACTGCAGTGTTAGAAGTATCAAAAAAGTTCTCAGATATTCGTTCAGCAGTTAACATAAAATACGAAAAAAAATTGATTGATAAAGCAAAAAAGAAAGGATTGAGAGTTGAAAATTATGACAGAAGCAAGGAGTCAAGAAGTTCAAAGAAAAAAGAAAATTCATCTATAGCATGGGGCGTTTCTAGTTGTTTGAAATCATATCCTCCTGACATAATATATCACAAAGGAGACATGGGAAAGGAACCAATGATCATAATTTTTGGAAATGATCCATCTGAAGTGATAAAGAAGATTTTGCTAATTCAATGAATCGCTAAATATTGTGTAATTGAACATAAATAGAACTCAATAGTGCATACAAACTCATGAAGGCAGTAATTTTAGCAGGAGGGCTAGGAACAAGACTCAGACCATATACAAAATCACTTCCAAAACCAATGCTGCCATTAGGTGGAAAACCAATTTTAGAATATGAAATAGAGTGGGCTAGGAAAAATGGAATTAAAGAAATTGTTCTATGTGTAAGTTATTTGCGAAATAAAATAGAAGATTATTTTGGAGATGGAAAAAAATTCGGTGTTAAAATTGAATACGCAATTTCAAAAAAGCCCCTTGCAACAGCAGGTCAGCTAAAAACTGCCGAAAAATTCATTGATGACACATTTGTTTGTCTATATGGAGATTCAATCTATAATTTCAGTTTGAGGAATATGATCAAACATCATAAGAAATCTAGAGCAAATGTAACTATGAGTCTGTTTGATTACAGATTTAATTTGAAATATGGCGTGATTGATACCAAAAAAAGTGGTCAGGTTACTGCATGGAATGAAAAGCCAGAATTTTCAGCAAAGATCAACATTGGATGTTATGTGATGGAGCCAGAAGTACTCAAATTAATTCCAAAAAATAAAGAATATGGGATGGATGATGTTATTCGAAAAGTACTTTCAAGAAAAAAGAAAGTAAGCAGTGTTATTTCCAAAAATGGATTTATTGATATTGGCGATAAAGATACCTATGAAAAAACAAATGAGGAGTATAGTAAAAAGTAAGATTGAAGATGTCAGAAATAAAAATTCGAGATATAGTTGAATCAGATATAGATAATGGTTTTTTAGAAAGCTTGGACAGTTTAAGAAATGCAAGTGATTTGAATAAAGATACTGCAAGAGATATTCTAAAGAAAATTATTGAAAATCCAGATCACATAATACATGTAGCAGAAGTTGATGGAAAAGTCGTAGGATCAACAACTCTACTTATTGAGCAGAAATTTATTCATAAAGGAGGTAAAGTGGGCCATATCGAAGACGTAGTGGTCTCAAAAGAATTTGAGGGCAGAGGAATTGGAATTAAACTTGTTACATCATTATTAGAAGTTGCAAAAGCAAAAAATTGTTACAAAACAATTTTGGATTGTAAACATGAATTAATTCCATTTTATGAAAGAATTGGATTCAAACAAGAATCAAATCAAATGCGCTATAATCACTAATTATCTTCTTTTTTAAAATTAAATAGTTTTGATGCTGCATTAATTACATCAGAATTTCCATGTTCAGTTTCTTTTCTAAGATTGTTCATAGGTGTCGACATTATGTTTTCTGCTACAGATTTTGATAATTCTTCAATAATTTTTTTCTGTGAATCAGTCAATTCACCTAACATGCCCAATGCTTTTTCAAGTTCCTTGACCCTAATTGCATCAGTACTTTTGAAAACATCCTTTACAATTGGTTCAGCCTCTAATCTTTTCATGCTTGCTTCTAATACGGGCAATTCTTCTTTAATTATTTCTTCTGCAGAGTTTTTCTGACCAATTCTACTTCGCATATTTTTGTCAACCATTTCAGCAATTTGATCAATATTCATCAGTTTAATTCCCCTTAATTCAGCAACTTTTTCATCAACGGTTCGAGGATTAGATAAATCCAGTATCATCATACCGGATTTCTTTGTCTCTAGTGCTTTTTGTATTCTTTCAAAAGTCACTAGGAAGTAAGGAGCAGTTGTTGCAACAAATACAATGTCATAATTTTCAAAACCAGTTAGAATTGAATTGAAATCAACAGGTTGGCCACCTACAGTTTTAGAAAATGATGTTGAACGTTCAAGGGTTCTACTGGATATGAAAAATGGGTATCCTCTTTTTGTTAAGGATTTTGCGACAAGTGTTGCAGCTTCACCAGTTCCAATCAAAAGAATTTTTTTAAGTTTCATTTCATCAACGTTTTCTTCAGCAAGTTTGACAGCCATTGAACCAACAGATATGCTTCCTTTACTGATTCCAGTTGAAGTACGAACTCTAGTACCAACACGTATTGCTTTATCAAATAATGTGTTTAGAGATTCACCAGAAACTTTTAATTTTTTAGCAGATTGAATTGAATCTTTAATTTGTGTCATGATTTGTTCTTCACCGACAACCATAGAATCAAGTCCAGAAGTTAGTTTCAAGAGATGTTCATACACTTCAGAGTCTTCAGACCATTCTAGATTTTCATGAAAGGTATTCTCTTCCAATCCGGCAAGAGATGCCCAGGTTTTTTTGATTTTTTCTTTATCAAATTTTTCACCTGAACCAAATAGTTCAACACGATTACATGTTTGTAAAATTACACATTCAGAAAGATTGGTGTGTTCTTTGAATGAGCGATATGCGTTTTCTGAATCACCAAGGGAGAATCGTTCAAGAACATGAATAGGAGATTTTCTAAAAGTCACTCTTGCATTAATGATATTTTTTGTCATTTCCAATCTTTCACCATTTTTTTAATTACAGTCCGTATTCGCATGTATTTTCCATCTTTTAATAACTCTTTAACACGTTTATCATTCATAATTGCATAGAGGAACTTTTTTCTTTCAATTTGGGATGAGATGAATTTTCGAGATTCATTTCGTGCAAATTTTTGAATTTTAATTAATTCTAGATCGGTTTTTGAAATATTTTTTTGTAGGAATTTTTCAGTTTTTGATTTGATGGTTTTTGCCATTATAGGGCTACTTCCACTAGTTGAAATTCCAACCTTGATTGTGTTTTTGTGATTAATGATTGAAAGATACGAGATGTCACTTGAGTCAGGGGAGTCTGATGCATATGCAAGAATTTTCATTTTTTTAGCAGCGTCAATGATTTTTTGATTTACCGACAAATCAGAAGTTGATGCAATTACCAAAAATGGTTTTAGTTTTTTTAATATTTGTGTAGAAGTGAATTTAGTTTTTTCAAGTTTTATTTTCTTTTGTTTTGAAAGTTTTATAATTTCGGGATTAGGTTTTTCTCCAATTACAATAATTTTACAGTCTTCAGATTCAAGTAATTTTATTCGTTTGAGTGCTTCATTTCCAGCACCAATAACAAGAACAGTCTTTCCATTCAAATGAAGATCAATTATCAACGATCTGCCATTAACAAAATGTAATTTATACATTCAAGAATACACGTTACATTTTTTAATTGATTTCATAGATTTTGCGTATATGTCAAATATTGAAGATATGGACAATGAGATTCTAAATGAGATTCAGTGGACATTTCCATTAGTGGCAAGGCCATTTGATGCAATTGCTGAAAAATTCAATATTACGTCTGAAGAAGTAAAGTCCAGATTAACACAGATGAAAAGAAAAGGCGTACTAAGACAACTAAGTGCAATTTTTGATACAAGGAAACTTGGATATACCAGTTCGTTAGTAGCAATGGAGATTGAAGGCGACAAGTTAGAGAAAGTTGCACAGCAAATTAACAAACATCCAGGTGTGAGTCATAATTATGAGAGAGAACACCAATTCAATTTGTGGTTTACATTAGCAGTTCCGCCAGGATCAGATCTAAAATCAGAGTTAGACAAGTTCTCAAAATTAGATGGTATCAAAAAAGTAAGAATGCTTCCAACATTACAGTTATTCAAAATCGGAGTAAAACTTGACATGGTTGATACAAAAAAACACGATGTTAAACCTTCTGAAAGTAAAAAAGAAATCAAAAAGGTAGATTTTGTAGCTACAGAAGAAGATAAAGAATTCATTAGACAGTTACAGAAAGATTTTGAAATTGTTGATAGACCATTTCTAAAAGCAGCTAATGCATTAGGAATTACCGAAGAAGAAATTTTTGAAAAACTGAAACATTATGAGAGTATAGGAGTCATGAGAAGATTTGCTGCAATATTACGACATAGAGAAGCAGGATTTACAGCTAATGGAATGATTGTGTGGAAAGTTCCAGAAGACAGAATTAATCAAGTTGGAGAAAAATTAGGCGCATTTCCACAAGTCAGTCACTGTTATGAAAGACCGGTCTATCCAGATTGGCCATATAACGTATTTTCAATGATACATTGTAAATCAATTGATGAGGCAAAAGAAATGGCCAAAGACATACAAACTCAGATTAATGTCGAAGAATACAAGATTCTTTTCAGTTCAAGAGAATTCAAAAAAACACGTGTTGAATATTTTGTAGAGCATGAATTCAATATTGAAGAATCAATTCCGGCTTAAGAATATATTCAATTAGAGTGCATGGTAAATATGGCAAATTTTCCTGAAACAAGATTACGAAGATTGAGAACTAATCAGAAAATGAGAGATTTAATTCAAGAAGTCTCAATTTCACCAAAGGATTTGATATGTCCAGTTTTTGTAGAAGAGGGAATTGAGGCAAAAAAGCAGATTAACTCAATGCCCGCAATGGAGAGACTTCCGCTTTCAGAGGTAGTAAACGAGGTGAATACTATTTCAGAATTAGGAATTCCAGCAATTATGTTATTTGGAATTCCAAGTGAGAAAGATGATGAAGGTACATCTGCATTTGTAGAACACGGAATTGTTCAAAAAGCAATAAGAGAAGTTCGCAAAAATTTTGGGGATAAAATTGTCATAATGGCAGACGTTTGCCTTTGTCAATATACCACATCAGGACATTGTGGGCATATTCATGATAATAAGATTGACAACGATTCTAGTCTGATCACATTAGGAAAAATTGCAGTCAGTCAGGCAAAGGCCTAGATGACGAAGGATTCACAGATGTTGCAATCATGTCACATTCAGCAAAACATAGATCAAATTTCTATTCACCATTCAGAGACGCTGCAGAATGTGCACCACAATTTAGTGACAGACGTTCGTATCAAGTTCCATTTACAAATCCTAGAGAGGCAATGAGAGAAGTAGAGACAGATATCAATGAAGGCGTAGATATTGTAATGATTAAACCTGCATTAACCTATTTAGATTTGATTTCTGAAACTAGAAGAAAGTTTAATGTTCCAGTTGCAGCATACAGTGTTTCTGGAGAATATGCACTTGTGAAGGGAGCAGCAATGCAAGGATGGATAGACGAAGACGAAATGACTAAAGAAATATTGTATTCAATTAAACGTGCAGGAGCAGACATGATTGTTACATATTTTGCAAAACACATAGCTGAAAAACTTTAGAGTCAAATGAGAGACGACGATAAGTTTGAAATTGTAAGAGCATTAGATCTTTTACCACACATTACAGGTTCTAGTTGGGCAATGTTGTGGTTTCGAGTAAATGGAATAAAAAATCCATCAGTAGATGAATTTAGAGAAAAGACGGTAGAATATTTTAGTAAAATAGTACCATTGCTGGAATCATTTGAAGGAAATGACAAATTCAATGACATGAATCATTATATGAAAAATAGATTTGAAAGTGAAAAAGAACTAATCATGAAAGGAGAGAATAAAGAAGTGGAGAAGAGATATCAGAGATATCTTGATTATGGTTAGATTTCACGTCTAATTTCTTTAAGAAAATTTTTTAAGATTTTTGTACGGTTTTTTGCAAGTAATTTGCCTGTTTTTGTATTCATTTTTACTTCGAGTTTAAGTAATTTCTCATAGAAATGATCTAAAGCCCATTTTCCATCATTAAGATTTCTGTTTTTTGAGAAGGGATCAGTTGGATCATAAAATGATCTATTATGTGAACCACTGAAAGAAAAAACACGTGCAAGTCCAATGGCACCTATTGCATCCAGTCTGTCAGCATCTTGAAGAATTTTACCTTCAGGTGTAGAAGGAATTTTGCCTTTAGAAAAGCTATGTTCCCTTATAGCATTACTCACTATGCTAATTTCATCTGAAGAGAAGTCATTATCTTTTAGAATTTTTTCTGCAAGCTTGGCACTTTTTTCAGCAGAGTTTTTTTGATTTTTGCTTTTTATAATATCGTGTAAAAGAACTGAAGACAGTATTAATTTTTTATTTCCAGTTTCAGTCTTGCATAATTTCTCAGCATTCCGATATACACGCATTACATGTTCAAAATCATGTGCAGGATCATTATTTTTTAATTTCTTTTTGGCTATTTTTTTGAGACTTTCCAGTTGAGTCATAATTTCCATATCTTGGGTCTTGTTAATTTGAATTTTCTTTGTGTTAATAGTAAAGTCCAGTTGATACATGTAAAGAGAATAATTACAGAGATTCCTAATGCATCAGCAATTAAGATTCCAATGTAACGTTCTTCAAATAGTTCTACAAATGGGGTTAAGACAATCTTACTTATTGAGATCATGAGCCAGTATGATGCAACACGACCAGCCCAGAATCCAATATACAGACCTATACTTTTGGCTTTAAGAAGACCATATGTGACAAAGAGCATATTACTTGGAAGGGGAGTTGCTGCAAAAAGAAACGAAGTTAAAATGTAACCAAAACGTTTCTTGTTTAAAAAATTTCCAATTGCGTCAAGATTAGATTTTTGTTCTTTTTGAACAAATTTTCTAAAAAGAGTTGACACTTGTTTAAGGATATGAAAATTCTAGAACAGATTCAAAAAAATCAGCCATAGATTAGATCATAACTTAAAATATCTAAACCATTGGTTATCCATACTTTCAAACCATAGACAAGTCATACACGAACTTTATATCGAAAAAGGTACCATAGATTCTGTGCCTAGTAAAACGTGGAAATGTTTCAGATGTAATCTTTCTTTCAAATCTGAAGAACATGCAAAAATTCACAAAGAGATTACTAGTCATCACATTACAACTACAAAATCATTAATTGCATAATTTTAGGAGATGGAGGGGGTGGGATTTGAACCCACGAACTCCTAAGAGAAAGGATATCTTATACATTGATCTTGAGTCCTTCTCGGTTGACCGGGCTTCGATACCCCTCCAACAAATGAGATTACAGATTTTAACATATAACTTCTTCAATAAAGAGTTCAATATCCAGTAAGAAAAAATAAAGTTTATAATCATTTTAACGAATTTTAATTCATGACAACAATTGATGAAGCCAAGAATATGAGATCCGGCATTAATGTTGAAGGAACAGTTGAACGTAAAGAAGAAGTTCGAACTGTCAATACAAAAGCTGGTTCAACAGTAGATGTTGCAAATGCATTTCTAGTTGACAATGGAATGGAAATCAAGATTACATTGTGGGCAGAAGATGCAAATAACATTCAAAATGGCGACAGAATAAAAATTGAAAATGGATATACTAACGAGTTTAAAGGAGAAGTACAACTCGGTAAAGGTAAATTCGGAAAGCGCTTTAATTTTTCTTGTTTTTGGTTTAGCTGCTTTCTTTTTTGGTTTAGCTTTAATTTTTCTTGTTTTTGGTTTAGCTGCTTTCTTTTTTGGTTTAGCTTTAACTTTTCTTGTTTTTGGTTTAGCTGCTTTCTTTTTTGGTTTAGCTTTTGGAATAGATGATTTGATTTTAGATAATCGCGTAGTAATGGATAATTCACGTTTTTTTGCAGATTCGAATTTTTTTGACGCAGAAGATAACTTCTCCTGAGCAGTTTTTGCTAGTTTGGCTAGTTCAGGTTTTGACTCGACATTTTTCTTTATTGTTTTAGTGACAGAATTTTTCTTCTTTTCAATTTCAGCCACTGCTTGACTAAACTTTTTCTCCATAGAGGCTCTTTGTTTTATCTCATTTTTGATTTCATCAATAGTGCTTAAAATAGAATTTAGTCTGTACTCAAGACCTTGTTTTTCGTCGGGGTTATCTGCAAAATCTATTTCACTCTCAATTTGTTCTTTGTTTTGTAATTCAAGGTTTAATCGCTCTTGAGCAGTGGTTTTTAGTCTCTGCACACTTTCCATTTGTGCAATTTTTTGACTTAACATTTCATTAATCTCATCAGCATTCTGTTTGAAATTCTCAATGCGTTTTTCAGTTGATTTTAGAGATGAGGAATATTTCCTAGAAAGGGATTTGACTTTTTTATACTCATTTTCACCCTTTCGTCTGATCTTACTTAGTTCAGATTTTTGAGAAGTTAATTGGTTTAATCTACGTTTTAACCCTGCCATGAAAATATTTAGAAGTATGATTCCTTAAGTTATTGAGAATGTGAGGTTTTGACTTATCTGTAAAGAAAATTGACATGATTTTTATTAAAAAAATTTTTTTAGGTATAGTAGATCGTATAATATGGAATTTCATCCTTCTAAGATCCCAATTTTTAGAACATTTGATGTTAAAGATGAAAAACAAGCAACAGAAGCTGCACATGAAATGGTAATGATCGGTTTCGATAAAGAGGAAAAGGGATTCAAGGTTTTAATGCCAAAGGAAAATGAAAAAACTGCAAAGAGGATCGGTTATACTGTAACTACAACTGTAACATATGCATTAAGAAAAACTAATCAAGAAAGAGATGTGCGATACTGGACATATCATGAAGATGATAAAAATTATGCAATAGTTTTTGTTAGTTCCAAAGTTTTAGAGAAATTAGACTTTTCGTGGTAAAAATATTTCATCAAGTTTTAATCTCTTTGAGACATATCCTGCCAGCAAGATTCCCAGAATTGAACCACCGATAACATCTAAAGGATAATGTTGTAGTACATAGATTCTACTAAATGACATCATTATTGGATATAACCAGATCAAATGTACTCCACGAGGGAATTTTTCAGATAAAACATACACCATGACAAATGCAAACATCATAGAGCGAGCAGCATGACCAGAGGGAAAACCTGCAGTCCAGCTTCGTCCTTCACAAAATAATGAAAAACTGTCTGGTTCTACATCAAATGGAAGTTCACTTCCAAGCCAGTCTAAGAAGGGGCGCTCCCTATCAACACCACATTTTAGATATCCAGTGAGAATTGTAGATATTACAAGTAAAATGAGCAAAATCATTCCAATTTTACGAGTTTTTCGAATAATTAGGAGTATGATGCTAAAGGGCAACATTACAAAGACATTACCTGATTCAGTCAGAAGCCAAATTGCATAATCAATGGTTGGATTTCCAGCAGAGTTTTGAACACCTTTCATAAACTGTTTTTCAGATTCAAATGTTGATTCAGATATGGCAATGAAAGTACAAATCAGAAATAATGCCAAGAGAATGACGAATGGTCTTGATCGAATTCCAAATAGAATGTTTTGCAAATATACTCAATTATTCAATAACTGACGATAATATGTCATTTACCATCAAAAGTCATTGATCGGATAAACGAATTTTAACAGGAGAAATGAATTCTGTGTGTGGGCATACTAACATTAGATAATTTCGATGTTAAAGGGAAAACAGTTCTTCTTAGAGTAGATATGAATTGCCCAATTCATCCAGATACAGGGAAAATTTTAGGTACAAAAAGAATTGAAGAAGTAGTTGAAACAATCAATGCATTAGATGGAGCAAAAATTGTTGTAATATCACACCAAGGACGAGTAGGCAGAGATGATTTTGTTGGAATGGAAGAACACGCAAAACAATTGGAGAAATTTTCAAATAAAAAAGTCAGATATGTTGCAGACGTAATTGGTTCATTAGCACAAGATGAGATTAAGAAAATGAATGATGGTGAAATAATTCTACTTGATAATCTAAGATTATGTGCTGAAGAAAATTATGAATTCTCATTAGAAGAAAGTGCAAGAACTATCATGGTTCAAAGATTAAAAGATTTATTTGATTTATTCATTTTAGATTCTTTCCCTAGTGCACATAGAACACATCCATCATTAGTAGGATTTGCTCAAGTCTTGCCAACATGTGCAGGACGCTTATTAGAAAAAGAAGTGAAACAATTAGAAAATATTTTAACAGTTGCAAAATCTCCATTCACTGTTGTTTTAGGTGGTTCAAAAGTTGACGATAGACTCAAAGCGATAAAATTGTTAATTAAAAAAGAACGTGCAGATCATGTTTTGCTAACAGGAGTTATTGCAAATGTTTTCTTACGTGCCCAAGGTAGAATAAAATTTCCACTTAACATTAAAGATGAAGATGAAATGGTTGCAAGTGCCCATGCATTAATTGGAGAACATCCAGATGTTTTTTCAACTCCAGTGGATATTGCAGTGAATAAAGATGGAAAAAGAGTAGAGATAGATGTAAGAGAATTATCCAATGATGATCAAATTTACGATATAGGTACCAAAACATTAGAACATTATTCAAAAACTATAGCTAGTGCAGGGACTGTATTTATGAGTGGGCCAGCAGGGTTCTTTGAAAAGCCAGATTTTCAATTCGGTACAAAATCTATGCTTGAAGCAATTTCAGAATCTATGGCTACATCAATAATTAGTGGCGGTCATCTTACATCTGCACTAAAACAATACAATTTATCTGAAAAAGTAAGTCATATCAGTACAGCAGGTGGTGCGTTGGTAAGATATCTAACAGGTCAGAAATTACCTATGATTAAATGCTTAGAAGACGCTGCAGATAGGCATTCTAAAGAGTAGCATTACAATCAGAGTTTGGACAAATTTGAGATTCTTCTTTTCCTAGATAGATATCTTTGTTACAAGATGGACATTTGATTTTCGCAACATCATCAAAGATCTTATACCATTGAGTGGTAAAATTCTGTGCAATACAACGAACCATTCCATCATCTTCAAGTTTTTTGAAATCACTCTCTAAATCATCAATTGTTTGTGATTGATCAAAGTTTTCATTTTTTTTCAATAACTCGTAAATTTCATCATTATTGAAACGGAGATCGATTTCATTAAAATTTTCAAAAATGATTTGTCTAATTTGTAGAACGTTAGAGTTTTTCATCTAGTATAGATTAGCAGCCTCTTCATTTAAGTTTCCTGCAGCTTCCTTATCTTTCATTTTATCTACAAAATAGGAATAGATTCCATACTTCAAAGTTTTAAGAGAAAGTAATGCACATTTAATTCTGACAGGACTTGTTTTGATTAGATGCTCCAATCCTAATTCAGACAATAGTTCATCTTTATCAAACTTTTTTACATCTTCAAGACTTTTTCCTTTAATCATTTCAGTAAGTACGGATGAACATGCCATGCAGATTGCACATCCATGACCATCAAATTTCACATCACTAATTTTATTGTCATCAATATTGAGATATAGATCTATAGTATCTCCACATAATGGATTTGCATCGTGTTGATGGATATGTGCGTCATCTATTTTTCCAAAGTTTGAAGGATTACGAGAATATTCTATAATCATTTCAGTGTAGATTGGGTCACCACTCATAGTTTGAACACCTTAGCTACTTCTTGTAATGATCCAATTAACACATCAATTTCTTCTTTGGTATTATAAATATAGAAACTTGCACGATTTGTGGCTGCAACATTTAGTTTTTCCATTAATACTTGTGCACAGTGATGTCCAGAACGTATAGCAACACCATCCCTATCAATTATAGCTCCAACATCATGAGGATGAACATCATTGAAATTGAAAGATACGACACCACCTCGTTTTTCAGGTTCCTTTGTACCATAAAGCGTGATTCCAGGAACTTGTTTCATTTTTTCAAGAGCATATTTAGTTAATTCAAGTTCATGTTCTCGAATATTGTCCATTCCAATGTTTTCAAGATATTCTATTGCCTTTGCAAAGCCAATAACGTCAGCAATGTTTGGAGTTCCAGCCTCAAATTTGTAAGGAAGATCATTCCATGTAGTCTCATATTTGTGAACCTCACGGATCATGTCGCCGCCACCAAGAAACGGACTCATTTTTTCTAGAATTTCTTTTCTAGCCCACAATACACCAACACCGGTGGGACCTAGCATCTTATGACCAGAAAATGCAAAAAAGTCACATCCCATTTCGTTAAGATTTACCTTCATGTGAGGTACTGATTGAGCACCATCAACTAGAGTTAAGACTCCAGCATTTTTACATTTAGAAATAATTTCTTTTACAGGAGAGATGGTTCCTAAGACATTTGACATATGGCTAAATGTAACAAGTTTTACTTTTCCAGTCGCCAAATAATCATCAAGTTGATCTATTTTTAATTCTCCATTCTCATTTATGTCAATGTACTTTAGTTGTGCTTTCTTTTCTTGTGTGAGTAATTGCCATGGTACGATGTTTGAGTGATGTTCGTATTCGGTGGTAACGATAATGTCTCCTTCTTTTACATTATCACGACCCCACGCATATGCAACAAGATTAATTGCTTCAGTAGTTCCTCTAACAAAAACAATTTCTCTAGAATCTTCAATATTTAGAAATTTAGCCACTATATCTCTAGTTTCTTCAAAGGCCTCAGTAGATTCTTCTGCCAAAGCATGAACAGCACGATGAATATTTGAGTTATGATTTTGATAATAATCAGTTATGGCATCAATTACTTGATTTGGTTTTTGGGTGGTAGCAGCGTTATCAAAGTAAACTAATTTTTTATCTTCTCTAACACGTCTGTTTAAAACGGGAAAATCTTTTCTCAAATCTTCAAATGAATCAATTGTAGATTGCATTTAATCACCTGTATTTGTAATGCTGTTCGATTTCAGCATTTTCATTATATCTTGTTTCTTCAACTTCAACAATTGCTTTGAGTTGTTCATCGTTGTTAATTGATAATTCCTTTCCTTCCCATTTTGATTCGATGAGATATGCAATCCATGCACGAATTTGAGTAGACATTGAACGAGACATTGGTTCTAAGAAACCTTCTACAATAATTCTCTCAGATTCTGCTCTACTTAGGCAACGAGTTCCTAGATAGAAGATTTGTTCTTCATCCATTTGTGCTACAGAAGCAGAGTGTGTTGCTTTAACATCATTTGTAAGAATTTCTAGTCCAGGAATTGCATCAGATTTTGCATCTTTATCTAATAATATTGAACGTCCAGACAAAAATGAGTTGGAATGAGCAGCATTTTCATTAATTTTGATCATTCCTTTAAACAATGATTTAGATTTGTTTTTCAGAATTGATTTCTCAACAACTCGTCCTTCAGTAGATTCTGCATTGTGATTAACTACAGTGTTTAGATCAAATGATTGGTCATTATTACCAAATACTACTTCAGAATCATTTGTTTGTGCACCTGTTCCATTTAGATGATAATCAATTCTATATCGAGATAACATTGCGCCAAAGAGACCAAGATACCAGTTAATTTTTGAGTCTTGTGCAATTTGTGAATTTCTAGTTGAGAAGTTGATTGAGGATTGATCCATCATTTGTAATGTTGTAACATCCAAATGACTATTTGCACCAACAGTTGTGTTCAGTAATTCAAGATATGCTTGTTGTTCATTAGCAGGAGAATACAATTCTTGAACAATGTTTGCTTTAGCATTATCTTCAACAACTATGACATTTCGAGATATTGTAGAGATACCATCTTCAGATAAACAGGAGAGAAGATGAATTTGTTCATCAACGATTTGGTTTTTTGGAATGTAAACAAAAATTCCAGAATTAAATGCAGCATTATTCAAAGCGGTGAATTTATCTTCATTTGAGTTTGATGATTCTATTGCACTTTGAATGATGTCTTGATTATTTTTTAATGCATCATCAATTGAAGAGACAATAACACCCTTAGATTTCAATTCATCAGAGATACTTACAGATGCGATATTTGAACCAATTTGGATAATGTTATTTTCATTTTTCATCTCATCAATTCTTCTTGAGAGAAAATCTGGGATTTTTGAATCAGAGTTTGTTGATAAAGATACTTTGGAAGGATCCATTCTTTTTGCATCAGTGTATTTATTGTATAATGGAGAGACTTCTACAGGTAATCCTTCATAGATGCTTAGTGAATTTTTTCTGTATTTTTTTAACCATTCAGGTTCATTTTTTGAAGAAGATATCTCTTCTATTAAAGAATCTTGAATTGAGGATAGTGCAATTTGTTCCATGATATGCTGATTTTTCTAACCTACAGAATTATCCATCTCAAGTTTAATGAGTCGGTTTAGTTCTACTGCATATTCCATTGGAAGTTCTTTTGTAAATGGCTCCATGAAACCATTAACAATTAATGTTAATGCCTCTTCTTCAGAAAATCCACGAGTCATTAGATAGAAGATTTGTTCATCACCTATCTTTCCTACAGTAGCTTCATGAGTAATTGTTGCGTCTTCTTGATTAATTTTCATGTATGGGTAAGTATCAGTTTTCGATGTTTCATCAAGTAGTAATGCATCACATCTTACAGTAGATTTTACATTTGTTGCACCTTTTGCAACATTAAGTAATCCTCTATATGTTGAACGGCCATCAGAACGGCTAACAGATTTTGAAGTAATTTTAGATGTAGTGTCAGGTGCAAGATGTACCATTTTAGCTCCAGTATCTTGGTGTTGTCCTTTTCCAGCAAATGCAATTGATAGTGTTTCACCATAAGCTTTTGGTCCCATTAAGTAAATTCCAGGGTATTTCATTGTAATTTTACTTCCAATGTTTCCATCAATCCATTCAACAGTTGCGCCATCATATGCATAAGCACGTTTTGTAACAAGATTGTATACATCATTACTCCAGTTTTGGATTGTTGTATAACGTAATTTAGCATCTTTATGTGCAACAAGTTCTACTACTGCAGAGTGAAGTGATTCTGATGAATAGACAGGTGCAGTACATCCTTCGATATAATGTACTTCTGAACCTTCATCAGCAATGATTAGTGTTCTTTCAAATTGACCAATATTTTCTGCATTAATTCTAAAGTATGCTTGTAATGGCATGTCAACTTTAACTCCTGGTGGGATGTAGATGAATGAGCCTCCACTCCAGACTGCACTGTTTAGTGCAGCAAATTTGTTATCTTCAGGTGGAATCATTTTTCCAAAGTATTTTTTGAAAATTTCAGGTTGTTCTTTTAATGCGCTGTCAGTGTCTAAAAACAATACACCTTGTTTTGCTAAATCCTCTCTAAGATTATGATAAACAACTTCAGATTCATACTGTGCACCAACTCCTGCAAGGAATTTTTTTTCTGCTTCAGGAATACCGAGTTTATCAAATGTATTTTTTACATCTTCAGGAACATCATCCCAATCTTTCTCAGTTTTTTCAGAAGCTTTAGCATAATAGTAAATATTTTGAAAATCGATTTTTCCAAGATCTGGACCCCATTTTGGCATTGGTTTTTTCATAAAGGCTTCATACGATCTTAATCTGAAATCAAGCATCCACTGTGGTTCATCTTTCATCTTACTAATTCCGATGACAGTTTCTTTTGAGAGACCTTTCTTGCTCAAATGAACATACATTTCAGTAGAATCTTTGAAATCATATTTTGTATAATCCATGTCAAGATTTTCTGTTGCCATAAACAAAATACAACATCGTTATTATAAAAAGTCGAGGAAATTTAGGCTAGGCTAAATAGGTTAAGCTAATGAAAGCTCATTCGCAATGAGATCTACAGAACCTGCTACAGTGTGTACATTAGCAATAATGTTCTGAACATCAAATTTCTTCAATTCATCAGCAGTAAATGGACCAATAGCTACTACTTTGAGATTATGTAGATGTTCTAATAGGTTAGAATGTTCAAAGTCTTTTTCCATAATTTCAAAAAATGCGCGAACAGAAGATGCACTAGTAAAAATTATTCCGTCAACAGAGTTTTGTGAGAATAGTGTTCGAAAATCATTCCATTGCGTTGTATCTCTAAATGCACATACATCATAAAGGTATAATTCAATAATTTCAAGACCAATTTTTTCAAGAAGATTTTTTAGAAAAGGAGTGGAAGCGCCACTTCTAGGAACAATTACTTTTTTTCCAACAGCATTTAGTTTTGTAAAAACCTCGCCAACACCGACAGAAGAATATCTATCAGGCATGTGCGATACCTTGATGTTTTCTTCTTCCAAAGCTTCTTTGGTCTTTGGGCCAACTGCAATTACAATTGTATTAGCAATTGCAAGTCGTAGCTCATCAAATTTTGAAATTTTTTTAGAACTTTCAATTAACAATTTGACTGCTTTTGAACTCATGAATACAGAATAGTCAGGATTCTCAGTTTTTATCGAATTTAGAAAATCATCAACAATTTTTTCACCTTTACTGACAAGTTCTATTGTAGGCAGAGTGATTGGAGTAGCATTTCGTTTGGTAATCAATTCTATAAATTCTTCAGAATCATCCTTTGAACGTGTGATTGCAATTGTTTTTTGTTGGCTCATTTTTTCCATCCTATTGTTTTATGTAGATCAACTACATCACCTATAATTATATTCGCAGGAGGAGTGATTTTCTCTTTCTTGACCTTACTAGAAATTGTACCAAGTGTTCCAACAATCATTTTTTGTTTTGGAGTAGTTCCATTTTGAATTACTGCAACAGGGGTGGATTTTTTCATTCCACCTTCAACTAATTGTTTTGCAATGATTCCAATTCTAGACAGACCCATCATAATTACAATTGTATCCACTGATTTTGCCAATCTTTTCCATTTCACAATTTCTGTTTTTTTCTCAGGATCTTCATGTCCCGTTACAAATACTACAGATGAAGCATGTTTTCTGTGTGTCAATGGGATTCCCGCATAGGTTGAAGAGCCAATTCCAGAAGTTATTCCAGGAACTATCTCATATTTTACTTTGAATGACTTTAGAAATTCAGCTTCTTCACCACCTCTGCCAAAAATTATAGGATCACCACCTTTCAGTCGAACTACATTTTTGTTTAATTTTGCATATTTTACCATCAATTCATTTGTTCCATCTTGATGTCTTGTATCATCACCAACTGCACGACCAACATAGATTGCTTTAGCACGTTTAGGAATCATAGAAATTATTTTTTTGCTAACAAGTCTATCATACAAAACAACATCAGCATCCTTCAATAGTTCAACTGCACGCAGAGTGATTAATTTAGGATCTCCAGGCCCCGCACCAACTAAATACACTTTTCCTGTCATTGTTTATTCCACTCTTCCAGTTTTTCTCTCCAATTAGAAGCAATCTCTGAAACACCTTGAGATTTAAGTTCATTGCCAACTTTTTTGCCTAATTCAAAAGGATTCTCAATAGTACCATCTTCTTCTATGACGATTGATTTTTTTCCATCCATCGAATATACACCAACTTTGAGAATTAATGAATCTGACTTGATTGAGGCATATGCGCCAACAGGAAATCTACAACCAGAATCTATATGTTCAGACAATGAACGCTCAGCTTCAATCTCTATTCTAGAGTTTTTATCCTCAATTTTTTTTAACATTTCGATTGTTTCTGAATCATCACGTCGGCAAACAATGGCTAATGCTCCTTGTCCAGGAGAAGGAAGAAATTCATCTTTGGACAATACAGTGTGTTTTGTATCAACCCCTAATCTGGATATTCCAGCTTTAGCTAGAATGATGCCATCAATTTTTTCTTCAGAAACTTTGTTAATCCTAGTTTCAATATTTCCTCTAATTGGTTTAACATTTAGATCAGGTCGTTTTCTTGTGATTTGAACCGCACGTCTTAGACTACTACTGCCAACCGTACAACCAGAGGGGATATTATCTAATGAAAATCCTTCATTAGTAATTAGAACGTCGTTTACAGATTCACGTTTTGGCACACATGCAATTGTAAGTGATGAGTCAAGAATGGAAGGAACGTCCTTCATACTATGAACAGCAAAATCTACTCGTTTTTCAGAAACTGCACGATCAATTTCTTTTTCAAAGATTCCTTTTTGTTCCATGGCAAATAAAGGACGTGTATCAGTATCACCTTTAGTGGTAATTTTTTCAATTTCAAAGGAAAGTGATGAATCCATTTTTTTCAATTCTTCAAGTACCCAGTTTGTTTGGGATAGAGATAATTTACTTCCACGAGTGCCTAATTTGTAATTCAATTTTTCACCGCCTTGAGGGATAGACCATAAGCACCTAATGCTTTTGTTATATCTTGATCAGTATGTGCATCAGATAAGAATACAGTCTCATATTGAGAGGGTGCTATGAATATACCATTTTTGAGAAGATTTGAAAACAATTTATGGAATTTCTTTGTGCTTGATTTTTTTGATGTTTTGTAATCAATTACCTTTTGATTTGTAAAGAAAATTTGGAACATTGATGCAATAGAGTTTATTGTATGAGGGATTTTATAGTCGGTTGCAAGATCATCAATCTCATCAACCATCATTTTACAGTATCTTTCAAGTTTTGGATAGAGTTTATTTTTTATTTTGTTTATTGTTTTGATTGAACTTATTGCTGCTGCAACAGAGATTGGATTACCAGCATATGTACTTGCTTGGTAGACTTTGCCATCAGGCGAGAGTAGATTCATAATTTCATTTTTTCCTCCTACTGCAGAAATGGTAAAACCATTTCCTAATGCTTTACCAAGCGTGGTAATATCAGGTTTAATTCCAAATGTTTTTTGTGCTCCACCTTCAGATATCCTAAAGCCATTTACAACTTCATCGAAAATTAAGGGTACATCAAATTGTTTTGTAATTTTTCGTAGATCCTTTAAGAAATTCTTTTCTGGTAAAACCAAGCCCATATTTGCCAAGACAGGTTCAACAATTAATCCTGCCACATCTTTATTCTTTGAGAGTGTTTTTTCAAGTTCATCAATGTCATTATAAGGAACAACCAGCGTGTTACGAGAAACTTCATCTAAACCTCCATCAGAAACAGATATTCCATTATGAGCAGAGCCTGAACCAGCCTGAACTAGAACTGTATCATATGCACCATGATAACATCCTTCAAATTTTATGATTTTTTTCTTTTTTGTGAAACCTCTTGCAAGTCTAATGGCAGTCATAGTTGCTTCAGCACCAGTATTCATTGTTCTTACTTTTTGCATTGATGGGAAATTGTTCATGATTAATTTTGATAATTCAATTTCCAATGTCGTAGGGGCAGTGTACAAAGTACCTTTTTTCATTTGATTAGATACTGCAGTTATGATTTCTTTTCTGGTATGACCTAACAATAATGCACCATAGCCATTACAGAAATCAACAAGTTTACGTCCATCTTCATCCCATAATGAAGAACCTTGTGAACGCTTTACAAAAAATGGATATGGTTCAAAATATCGTACAGGACTATTTACCCCAGAAGGAATTACTTTTTTTGCATCTGAGAATAATTTTTTAGAATTATTCAATATTTTTCTAATAGATTAGGGAATTATTAATCTAACAGAAATTTAGGTTAGTTTTCAGTTGAATTTGTGGATGGTTTTAAGGAATTTTCTGATTTTTCAGTAAATGCATTCATTTCTTCTTGTGTGATTGAGATGTATTCAAGATATGCATTCCTAGCATCGACATAAGATCCTCCTTGTGATAAAATTTCTTTCATTAGAAGTTGACCTTCATTGAAACGTATTTTGGTAGAGTTTAATTGTAATTCAAATAATTCTCGTTTTTCATCATCAAGATTTTGTAAGAATTTTCCTAGTTTTGTTGAATCAGTAAAGTCTCGAGTTAGTAATGGACGTTCTTCAAGAGTCATAACTAAACTTTCATAGGATAATTGCCTTGCTTCTCTAATTTTTTGTTGAGGAATGTCTAATAATTTTTCTTCATACTGTGCATGGGCAGATTTTTCTTGCAAGTCTAAATAGTGTTGGAATAATATTTCAGAAATTGGATCGTTAGAGTTTTTTCGTAGTTTGGAAGGATCATTTGCCATCTCCATAGATTCTATTTGTCGTTCATATTTTGCTGATTTTTCTGTGTGACCGTCAATTTGAAGAGTTGCACGTGCCATACTTTTTTTTCCATCATCAGTAGTAACGAAAATTTGTACAGAGTATGTACGAGGTTTCAATTGTTTAGCATCAAGTTGTTTTCCAAATTCACCAGTACGGTCTGTTTTCAACATATATGATTCACCTGCAAAAGTAACTTTCACATCAGCATGAGAAACAGGTTTGTAAGCATGATCGACTACAGTTCCAATTACAATAGGATTCTCACCTTGTGAAATTGGATTTTCTAAGAATTTGACATCTACAACATAATCCCATAATTTTGCTTCAGAATCAGGGATAGATGAAAACAAAAATGTTAATCCAATTGCAAGAATTGAGAAAAGAATTGATAGGTTATTCATTTGATTCACATCTTATTACAATGTCAAAGTTTTGTTCATCAATTATTTTGCAAGTATCAATATCTTCACCACCGTCAATCATATCTAGACCATATCCACCAAAGACAAAGTCTTCACCAGAATGACCTTTGATTATATCATTTCCACCTTGACCAAATATGTGATCATTGCCTTCATTGCCAAAAATTATATCATCACCATCACCTGCAATAATACAATCATTTCCTTTATCAGCAGATATTATATCATCACCACCTTTTGCAAATATCAAATCAGACATAGTAGTTCCAATTAGAAGATCATCATCATCGGTTCCAATAATCATGTTGTAATATGATGGTGAATTTCCACAAACTTGTACAGAAATTATTTGTGTTGACGATGAGATATTACCAAATTTGTCAGTTGCAGTCCAGGTTACTATGGTTTCACCAAGTGGGAATACTTCTGGTGCGTCGTTAGTGATGGAAGGAGAATCATCAATTATATCGCTAACAGATGCAGAGCCAATTTCAAGAATAGTGTCGATACTCTCAGTATCAATTGTGATGTTTTCAGGAGCATTGAGTTTTGGAGCAGTGGTGTCGACAACGGTGATTGTTTGAATTGCAGATGCAGAGTTGCCTGAAGAGTCAGTTGCAGTCCAGGTTACTATGGTCTCACCAAATGAATAGTATGATGGGGCATCATTAGTAATTTTTACATCACTGATAGAGTCAGTTGCAGAAAGTGTTTGCAAGTCAATTACATTTTTAGATTTAGAAGTTGCATTGAAAATAACATTATCAGGTTGTTCTAGAATTGGAGCAGTAGTGTCGACAACGGTGATTGTTTGAGTTGCAGATGCAGAGTTGCCTGAAGAGTCAGTTGCAGTCCAGGTTACTATGGTCTCACCAAGTGGGAATACTTCTGGTGCGTCGTTAGTGATAGAAATTACACCAACTTCGTCAGAAATTTCTGGAATGCCAATATTTACAAGATTGCGTTCAGAGGATTTTGCTTCTAGTGTAATATGCTCTAATGGAGAAATTTTTGGAGGGATTGTATCTTGAACAGTAACCGTTTGAGAGGCTATTGCCATATTTCCTGCACCATCAACTGCAGTCCAGATTATAGTGTTAATTCCTAAAGGAAATGAGGAAGGTGCATTATTAGAAAGAGAGGATATTCCACTTTCGTCAGTTGCTAAGGCTTCACCTATATTTACATCAGTTAATGGTCCAGTGGCTTGTACCAATACATCTTCAGGAACTAAGATTGTTGGTTTTTGAAAATCATTAGGAATTGGAGTTACGGGAGGTAGAGTGAGTGATTCAGTAGAGTCAGAATTAAGTTCTAGTTCGACAGTTTGTTCATCAACAACTGGTAATTGTGTTGAAGGTGTTACGAATTTTTGTATACGATGTCCTTGAGTATCAGTGACATAGAGATATCCATCATTAGACATTGCAACATCTTTTGGGAATTTAAAATGACCATCAGCATTTCCTAGTTGACCAAATATTGATAGTGGAACTCCAAAGTCATTGTAATGGATTATTCGGTTGTTTTTGTAATCAACAATGTAGAAATTTCCATCTTTATCAAATACAATTCCTTCAGGATTGATTGAATAGCCTCCAATGCTGTCATTAAAGATTTTTTCAAAGTTTCCTTCTAGATCAAAAACGATAATTTTATTTTGGTTTGGATCAGTTACGTAAATTTTATCAGAATTTATTGCGATATCAACTGGAGTTACAAAATTACCACCACGTTTTCCACTTTGCCCAAAATGAGAAACATATTCACCATCAGAAGTAAATTTTTGAACACGTGCGTTTCCAGAATCTACAACATAAACAAATGAATCTTCAGAAACGGTTATTCCGCGAGGTGATTTGAAAGAACCATTATCATTTCCAAAAGCACCCCATTTTGAAATAAAGTTGCCGTCAAGATCAAATTTTTGAACATTATGATTTTTGTTATCTACGACAAATACAAATTCACCAGATACTGCTATTCCCATTGGATGACCAAACTCTCCATTATCAGTTCCTCGTGTTCCCCATTCAGTTAGAAATTCTCCAGAAGAATCAAATTTTTGAACACGTGAATTTCCAAGATCAGTTACATAGACATTGTTTTCAGAATCAAATGCCAAATGTTGAGGACTAAGAAATGAACCAGGTTTTGAAATTCCAGCTTCACCCCAATCTAATTCAAAAGTATGAGTAGCTGCATCAACTGTGCCCAGTTGTGTAACTCCAACTAGAGAGATAGCCAATACTACAAGTAAGATTATCTTCAGATGCATCTAGAAATTATCTAAAAATTCACTCAAGATCAACTGTGTGAGGATTTTTTACAATTCTTGTCAATAAACAGAGTAGATTTTGTGCTCAGGACTAGTGATTTTAAATACTAATTTGGTAAATTTTCTCAAAATGGTTTGTTTACATCACGTGTGAATACGTAACTAGCAAGTCCAATCATTACTACACTAAATATGCCTAAAACAGCAATACTGGTCATAGCAGATAAACTATCCACATATCCAGACATCATTTCTCTTACAAGAATTACCGTGTAACTAACTGGATTAAATGCAGCAACAGATGCCAGCCAGTCTGGCATCAATTCAAGTGGAAATAATGCAGGACTAAGTAAGAATAATGGCATTCCTAGAAAATTAATTATCCCCCAGAAAGTTTCTTGGGATTTTGCAGCAGCTGCAACCATCACAGAGATGCCTGAAAAGCCAATAGAAAATAGAATCACAATTCCCATTATTGGTGCAATCATCCATAATTGCGGCATACTAACACCCAATGCTAACGCCATACCCAAGATCAAACTTGATTGGAAAGCTGCAATCATAGAGATTGCAAGCATTTTTCCTAATGCAATAGATGAACGAGAAATTGGAGATGTCAATGCTTTATTCATAAAACCATAACGTCTATCCCACAGAGTATTCACACCACCAAAAATACTTGTAAAGATGGCAGTAAGGATTAGAACACCAGGTGCCATAAATTCGATATATTCACCATCAAACCCAACAGATTGGATTAGAGGTTGCGTTCCAGCAAAAATATTACCCATAACAACAATCCATATTGCAGGTTGAATTAGACGAATGATAACACCACTTTTTGATTTTCTGTAACGTTTCATCTCACGCCAAAAAATTGCATAAGTGTCAGAATGGATCATAGAGCTCTTCTCCTAGATTGATTGAATTCTTTTCTTTTATTGAATTTTCCATTTGTTTCATCACGTAGATTGTGTCCAGTGTATGAGATGAAAACATCATCTAAAGTTGGTTTGTTTAGGACAAATGAGTCGATACTCACTCCAATTTCAGATGATATTTGAAAAATTTTTGGTATTACTTGAGTCGAATTGGATGATTGAACAATCATGTTTGTTTCATTAATTTTCACATCTTTAATTAGATCAAGTGTTTTTAATTTTTCAATAAATTGCTGTTTTTTGATTTTATCAGGAGTAACTGAAAGTGTTATCATATCAGTTTCTAATTTATTTTTCATTGATTCTGGAGTATCAACTGCTTGAATTTTTCCATAGTCAATAATACCCACTCTGTCACATAGACTATCTGCTTCTTCCATATAGTGTGTTGATACAAAGAGCGTCATTCCAAATTCTTTGTGTATTTTACGAATATACTCCCAAATTTTCCTTCGTGTTTGTATATCTAATCCCACAGTAGGTTCATCCAAAAACAAAACTTTTGGTCTATGAATTAAACCACATGCAATATCTAGTCTTTTTCTCATTCCGCCTGAAAAGGTAATTGATGGTTCATCTTGTTTTTCTTTTAATTCAACCAAATCAATTACTTCGTCAATTCTTTTTGTAACTTGTTCCTTTGGAACCTGACTTATTTTACACTGGAATTGTAGATTTTCACGTGCAGTGAGGTATTCATCTATTCCAATTTCCTGTTGAACAAATCCAATATTTTTGCGAACCTGGGAAGGGTTTGAAATGACATCATATCCATAGACAGAAGCATGGCCAGACGTGGGTTTCAACAAAGTAGTTAGAATCATCATAGTGGTACTTTTGCCAGCACCGTTAGGTCCCAGAAATCCAAATATTTCACCTTCTTCAACGCTCAAGGAGATATTATCAACTGCGAGAGATTTTTTGAAACTTTTTGATAATGAACTAATCTCTATTGCATTCATAACTAAATTTTAGCATCAGATTATAATTTACTTCCTAAGGGGTCATTTCATATTTTAAATATTCTAGAAGAATAATCAAGTCATGCAAGGAAATAAAATAATGTATTTGATGGGAGTTGGAGGGTCATGTGTGATTGCAATGTTTGCAGCATTTATGGCATTTAGATAGATATGACAATAATTAATAATTTAACATTCAAGGCAATTCTAAAAACAATTGGAAGAAAATCTGGAAAAGAACATACCGTATGGGCAAAAGCAGTTACCTATAATGATATGATTTACTTTTCAAGAAGAAATCCAAATAGTGATTGGTTAAAAAATGCAATAGCACATCCGCAAGTGAAAGTGAAATTTGACGGGAAAGAATTTTCAGGAATTGCAAGACTAGTGGAAGAAGAGGAATTAGCAAAAAAAATTTCAAGTTTGAAATATACAGATGAGAATAGACAAAAAGAATCCAGAATTGTATTAGAAGTCAAATTAAATGACTAGACAATATGAACAACAGTAGATAAGCCACGTCTATCAAATTCAACTCCATTTTTCATTTCACTAACTATAACAGTGAATGAAACCACGTCTCTTTGGGTGCATTGACTGACATCAAGTTTTAGATGAACATCTAGAACATCAAACTCATTTTCAGGGATAGCAGTTTCATCAAAAAATGCTTTACCTGTAGTTTCTATACGAAATCTTTGAGATTGGTGATGAAAGCCTAATTTGGTTTTTCTTCCATCCCTTCCAATGGATTTTACATGTACATCAATAATGCCTGGTTTTGCCATAGTATACTCGGATTTTTTATTTACAAATACACCAATTTGGAATGGTTTTCCTGCAGTAGCCTCAGCCATTTTTTGAATCCCATCATTCATCACAACATCTACTGCTTTGATTGAGGTAGGAACCTTTGCAAGCCAAGTGTTGGTTTTTTCTATAATTGCAGCAATTTCATTTCTTCTTTTTTTGTCTTCATCTTTATCAATCTCATTACGATTTGAGTAGAAATCAACCCATTCCAAATAACTTCCAGATATATCCTCAATGAAATCAATACATGTCCTTTTGTAATCTGTAACATTGTCAGTTCGCTCAGATTCATCACCAGTTCTCATACTATCATAATCCATAGGCATTGCCATACTCAATAGAGAATTTTTCATCTAAAAAACTAATCTAAATATTGTATAAATTGAGAATAACATTATGTTTAAGATAATTGTAGAAGATCTACAAAAAACTTTAAAATCAAATTTTGCTCAGATTCGTTTTCTCTTAAAGAAGAATCCTGCTATTGCCTATAAGGAAATTATTGAGATTGGAAAGAAAGTTGGCCAGAAGTACAACATAGAGTTGTTGGTTAATTTTCCACATGAGGGAAAAATTGAGGATTTTGATATGTATGGAAAGCAAGATCTTAGCTTACTCATCAATATGGAAAAGAAACGTTTTCCCGTGGATAGAGAAATCATTAAACAAAAAGCAGTAGAACTTTTGGGACAGGTCAAAACTGAAGATGCTTACATGTACGAGGATAAAGAAGGAGTTAGAATAATTTTCAATGATAACATTCAAGATAAGATAGACATACTTCCACATTCACTGCACATTTGGTATGAGTTTACAGAACCAGTTACCGAGTTTTGTGACTGGTTACTAGAAAACGTGTATCTAATGAAGAATGATAAATAGACCATGAAACGCGCCTCAGACAAAGATTATGAAAAATTTAGAGAGTATTTTTCATTTTCATGTGTTGATTTATTGATTTTTAATGGAAAATCAATTTTACTAACAAAAAGAACAATAAGTCCATTCAAAGGATACTGGCATTTACCAGGAACAATTATTCGGCGTAATGAGAAAAGAGAAAATGCAGTAAAGAGAGCCGCAAGAGAAGAGTTAGGAAAAGAAATCATCATAAAGAGAGAATTGGGAGTTTATGAGAGCATTGTTCCGTTTAGACATGACATATCAAATGCATTTATTGTGAAATTTAAGAACAGAGGAAGTATTAAGACAGATTTTCAAGGAGAAGAGTTCAAATTTTTTGAGAAATTACCATCTAGAGTTCCTGCACATCATAAGAAAATGATCTTAGATGCCAGAAGAATCTTTTGATTCAAGTTCAGATATTAGATCACGTACCTCAAAATTATCTGGTGCAACTTCAAGAATTTTTCTGCAACAATCAATTACAACATCATCTTCTTTGAGAAATTGATGAACCCGTAATTTTAGAGATAATGATTCAACATCATAAGGATTAATCTCTAATACCCTATCGATATAATGAAGAGTCTTTTTTTCATCATTTAGAATATAGAACATGCTACCCATAATGAACAGAAGATCGGGATCTTTTGGATTTTTTGCCTCTAATTCATTACCAAACTCAATTGCTTTTTCATATTCACCTTGTGAGATTAATTTTCGAAGTTTACGTTTTGGATAACTAAAAAGGCCGGTCATTATATTTCGCTATTTTTGGTCTTAGGAAATTTTCATTATTCCGTTTGTGATGAGCCATTGGATTCCACTGACAAATGTATTATCGTCTATTTGACCTGCAGCCCACCATCCAGCATTACCTTTAATCCAATCAGGAATGCCATCAGAGGTTCCACTGCCACTTTGTGCAGTTGGGGGGATTTTCATTATTCCTTGATTAATCAAATATTGAATTCCACTGACAAATGATTCGTCATCAATTTGATCATCAGCCCACCATTCTGCATTATTTTTTATCCATTGAGGAATTTCAGTTATTGCTGCTGTTGGAGGAGCAACAAATGATGTATTGCCACTCTTTACAACTTCGACTTCAAATGTCATTAATCCAGAAGTATCAGGATTGCCACCTAGAATGTGTTCAGGACCAGTTCCATAAACAATTATTGCATATGTGTATATTCCGGGAGGTTGATCTGCTAAAACAAATCTATGTGTTTGACCAGATGCAGTGTATAATTCAGCTCTTCCTTCATCAGCGGAAATTGTTTTGAGTGGGGGTTTTGAAGTATCTCCAAATACTGCAATATCATAATGTACTTGGTCAACGTATTCAGTAGGGTTTACCATTCGTTTAAAATCAATGAATAGTTCGATGTCACATCCTTGTTTTACAACTTTTGGACCAATTACACCTTTTACAATCATTGAGAATGTGTTTGTAGCTTCATTAAATCTTGTTTTTTCATATTCTTTAGGACAACCTGCAGCTGCTTGTTTTGCAGCAGTAGTTTCAACATTTACAAATGGATTAGAAGATACATTTTCCTTATAATCTAATAATTCAAATTCATATTCAACAGGAGGAATACCTTGAGAAACATGCATGAAAGTTTTAGCTTTTATTGGAAATGGAAAATCATCTACAATCCATACTTTACTTTGCTGTCCTCCAGTCTTCCAAGTAAGTAGAATGGAATCAAATTGACCCGCAGGAACTGAAATAGTTTGTTCAGCAGTAGGTAAGATTTGTTGACCTCCAATATTTCCAATCTTTCCCCATGATGCAGCTCTGAATTCTTTTGGACCTTTTCCAGTTAAGTATGTGCCATCTCCTCTATCCATTTCTTTTGTTGCAAATGCAGAAAGCCAAGCAATAGAAGACTTGTAAGCACCTCTATATGAAGAGATTTCTTCAGTTCCGCCAGTAGGTTCTGGTGCAACTTGACCAACATCCATTACTCCTTTGACAATTTTACTACCATCATAAACTAAAACTTGAATTCTAAATTTATCCTCAGTTCCAACACGAATTTCATCTTCAACCCACATTGCCATATCAAAATCTGAACAATCTAAATAATCAACATGGCATACATTGAAGCTGAAATAGTCACCGACTTTGAGACCTTCACCAACATACCATGAACCATCAATGTTTACACCACCGGCTTGAAATCCACCATCATTAATTTGAGCAAACGAATCTTGAGCTGCCATAGGAACTAATAGTAATATTGCAAATGTAACTCCACAAATGATTGGTAGTCTCACAAAATCACATTAAATTGAGCATATTTAATGTTTAATAGGAAAATAAAAGGAAAAAAAGAAAATATTCTTTTTTTAGTGTTCTGCGTCTTTGCAAACTTGTGCATTACAGTCACAAGTAGCATCACAGTAACAAGTTCCTTGCATTTCGCAATCACATTCAGTGTTATTTTCTGCCTGTGCTGCGCAACCACATGCCGCGTCACTCATACATTTCCGTTGTAAAACTCTGTTTTAAAAGTTATCTAAATTTAGACTATTTTATTGATTAATCTCCAATAATGCATTCGTGATATTATGCATGGAATCAATAGAGACGTGTAATTCAGAGGGGGTGTTTGTTAGATCAAAGGCTGTTTTCAGGACATGGATCTTATCAGAATGTACATTTAGAAAATTCTTAATTTTATAGAAATTATTTTTATTTTGATAAGTTAGATAGAGATAGCAATCTGATAGCAGAGAATTTTCAATTAGATGATTTGCCTTTTTTTCAATAATTTTTGAATTTTGGTTATTTTCGACCATGTCAGCAAATCCACATGATGATTTTGACATTCGACTAAGCAGAGATGGCGTAGCACGTTCAATACCAGTTTCAGAGATGATTTTTTCAGAGAATTGATTGTTTTTTTCTTGTTTGAGATTTCGTAGTAGTGAAAGTGAGTGAGCAGGATTTGGAATAATATGGTTTTGTAATAATATTGAATCAATTAATGAAATTGATGCACATTTTATCCAGCATGATGAAAAAGGATCATCTGTTTCAACTGCAGTTTTAGCCTTTGATAGAGCAAATTGAGATTCAACTAGAGAGCTTTTTGAAGAAGTAGAAAATAGTATATCTTTTTTTTCTTGAATTTTGGTAAGGAGTTGTTTTAAGTCCCATTGTTCGTCATAAATAATTTCTAGATTACTGTATGAAAGTAAGATTTGCGAATCATGTTCTGAAAGTGTTCCATGAGAGATTTTGAAAAAAAATGAATCATTTTCAAGAATTTCATCAGGAGAATCTTTTCCATCAAATATAACTAGATTATAGATTTGACAATCATCATCATAATCATCGGAATCATATCCCCCAATACCTACAGGATGATTTACAGGACCAATAATTTTGAGAATTTCATCTTGATTCATAATATTTTATCGATTATCAAGTAATTATTTTCAATGTGCAAAACTTTTTTGAGGATATGGTTCATTTTGAATTTATTTCATATAGCAAAGTTTTATCGGATTCGTTTAATTATGACAAATTTCTCGTTTAAACAGCTCCTATAGTGTAGTCCGGCCAAGCATATTGCCCTCTCAAGGCAGTGACTCGGGTTCAAATCCCGATGGGAGCAT